>OOCB01003905.1_pt1 | contig 13609 bp, 10 predicted proteins | sample 1671351 | NCBI WGS metagenome assembly OOCB01 (sample SAMN06348148, study PRJEB24527) | human gut metagenome | biome: human gut; feature: ankylosing spondylitis patient; material: feces | host: Homo sapiens | place: China | collected 2015-10
GCCTGCGCGGGGCTGCGCTGCGTCCTGCCGCCAAAGGGCATGAGGAGCGTCCCCGCGCCGACAGTGGAGTCGAAGCGCTCGACAAGGCCGCGGCGGGAGGCGCTCTTGAGGCTGCCCGCCATGCCGCGCAGCGTTTGAGCTGCGGCGGGAGCGGCACATTCCCTCGCGGGGACGGCGACGGAGGCGTGCTTCGTCGCGCCGTTGGTGTCGAGGAAGGCGCGGGAGAGGTCGGCGATCGTCTGTCCGCGCCAGCGCATGACCATGCGGGGGCTTTCGGTCACGACCGCCACGCGGTAGGCCTCTAAGTTTTCCGCCGCGGCAGCGGCGATGAATTTCGCCTCGTTCTCCGGTGCGACGACAACCGCCATGCGCTCCTGCGATTCGGAGATCGCAAGTTCCGTGCCGTCGAGGCCCCCGTACTTCTTGCGCACGGCGTCGAGGTCGATGATGAGTCCGTCCGCCAGCTCGCCGACCGCGACGGACACGCCGCCCGCGCCGAAGTCGTTGCAGCGCTTGATGAGGCGCGTGACCGCGCCGTCGCGGAACAGACGCTGGATCTTGCGCTCCTCGGGCGCATTGCCCTTTTGCACCTCGCTCGCCATCGTGGAAAGCGATTTCATATCGTGGCTCTTGGAGGAGCCGGTCGCGCCGCCGATGCCGTCGCGCCCCGTGCGCCCGCCGAGCAGGATGACCACATCACCCGGCGCGGGACGCTCGCGCACAACGTTGTCCGCGGGCGCGGCGGCGACGACTGCGCCGCACTCAAGGCGCTTGGCGACATAGCCCTCGTGGTACAGCTCCGCGATATGGCCGGTAGCAAGTCCGATCTGGTTGCCGTAGGAGGAATAGCCCGCCGCGGCGGTCTGCGCGAGCTTGCGCTGCGGGAGCTTGCCTGAAAGCGTTTCGGCAAGCTCCTTTCTCGGGTCACCGCCGCCCGTCACACGCATTGCCTGATGGACATAGGCACGGCCGGAGAGCGGGTCGCGGATGCAGCCGCCGATGCAGGTGGCCGCGCCGCCGAAGGGCTCGATCTCGGTGGGATGGTTATGCGTTTCATTCTTGAACATCAAAAGCCAGTCCTGCTCCTTGCCGTTCACCATGGCGGGCACATGGATGGAGCAGGCGTTGATCTCCTCGCTCTCGTCGAGCTCGGGGAGCAGCCCGCGGGCTTTGAGCGTCTTTGTGCCGATGGTCGCAATATCCATGAGCGTCTGCGGGCGCTTGGCAGCCCTCTCCGCGCCGTAGACCTCCTCGCGCGCAGCAAGATAGCGCGCATAGGCGCCCTTGACGGCGTCATCGTCGATGCGGATCTCGTCAAGGTGCGTGGAGAAGGTCGTGTGGCGGCAGTGGTCGGACCAGTAGGTGTCGACCACGCGCAGCTCGGTCACGGTGGGGTCGCGGTGCTCGGTCTCGCGGAAATAGTCTTGCAGCGCCTTGAGGTCGGCAATATCCATGGCAAGCCCCATAGAGGAGAGCAGTGCGGAGAGCCCGGCCTCGTCCATGGCGGTGAAGCCCTCGACGGACGAAACGCACTTCGGCTCGGCAAGCTCCTCGGCGAGCGTTTCGGGCTTTGCAAGGCTCGCCTCGCGGCTTTCGACGGGGTTGATGACATAACGCTTGACCGCCTCGACATCGGCATCCGTCAGCATCCCATAGAGCGCGTAGACCTTCGCCGTGCGGATGCGCGGGCGCTCGCCTTGGCTCAGAAGCTGGATGCACTGCGACGCGCTGTCCGCGCGCTGGTCGAACTGACCGGGCAGGGGCTCGACGGCAAAGACCGCGCAGGCGTCCTGCGTGTCCGCCGCGTCGGACACAAGGTCCAGCGGCGGCTCGGAAAACACGCTCCTGCAGGCATTTTCAAAGAGAGGGGCCTCGATCCCCTCTACATCATAGCGGTTCCAGATACGCGCGGCGCGCAGGCCCTGCACGCCGAGAAAATCGCGGCAGTCCGTCAGCAGCGCCTCGCACTCGGGCGCGAGACCTTGCCGCTTTTCCACATAGGTCCGAAATACCATTTTATCCTCTCTCCTCCCGCGCCGCGAGCGCGGCGCTGCCGATGTCGCCGCGGCAGTATTTGTTGGCAAAATCTACGCCCTCCGCCAGATGGTACGCGTCCTCGACGGCGGCCCTCAGTGTGGGGGCGACGGCGGTGACGCCGAGCACGCGTCCGCCCGCGGTCAGGAGCGTATCGCTGTCCTTTTTCGCGCCCGCGACATAGCAGTGCGCGGCGGCCTCTTCGCTCATTGTGATGGGGAAGCCGCTCTCATACTTTTGAGGGTAGCCCTCGGACGCAAGCACGACACAGCAAGCAGAATCAGTCGAAAATTCCACGCTCACATCCGCGAGCGTACCGTTCGTCGTCGCCTGCATGACGGTGAGCAGGTCGCTTTTGAGCAGCGGCAGCACCGCCTGCGTTTCGGGGTCGCCGAAGCGGCAGTTGTACTCCACGACCTTCGGGCCGCTCTTGGTGAGCATCAGCCCGAAATAGAGGCAGCCGCGGAAGGGGCGGCCCTCGGCGCGCATCGCGCGGATCGTCGGCAGGAAAATATTCTCCATGCACTCCGCCGCAATTTCCTTTGTATAGTACGCGTTCGGCGCGACCGCGCCCATGCCGCCGGTATTGGGGCCTTTGTCACCGTCGAGCGCGCGCTTGTGGTCCATGGAGGAGACCATCGGCACGAGTGTTTCGCCGTCGGTGAAGCTCAGCACCGAGACTTCGGGACCCTCCATATATTCCTCGATGACGACGCGCGCGCCGCTCTGACCGAAGGTCTTATCCTCGATCATCGCGCGCACGGCGGCCTTCGCCTCCTCAACTGTCTGCGCGACGACGACGCCCTTGCCGAGCGCGAGGCCGTCCGCCTTGACGACGATGGGCGCACCCTCGGCGTCGATGTAGGCACAGGCGGAGGGCGCGTCGGTAAAGACGCGGTATTTTGCGGTGGGAATGTTGTATTTTTGCATCAAGTCCTTTGCAAACGCCTTGCTCGCCTCGATGACAGCGGCCTTTTTGTCAGGGCCGAAGCAGGGGATGCCCGCCTCGCTCAGCGCGTCGACCGCGCCGAGGGCGAGGGGGTCATCGGGTGCGACGACGGCATAATCAATGCCGTGCGCCTTGGCAAATTCGACCTGCGCGGGGATGTCCTTCGCGCCGATCTCACTGACGCAGACCGCATCGGCGGCGATGCCGCCGTTGCCGGGCAGACAGTAAATTTTCTCGACCGCGGGGTTTTCCTTCAGCTTTTTAATGATGGCGTGTTCGCGGCCGCCGCCGCCGATGACCATGAGCTTCATGGAGAAATTCCTCCTTGCTTAATGATGGAACAGGCGCATACCCGTGAACGTCATAGTGATGCCGTATCTGTTTGCCGTCTCGATGACATTGTCGTCGCGGATCGAGCCGCCCGGCTCGACGATGTAGGAAGCGCCGCTCTTGCGCGCGCGCTCGACATTGTCGCCGAAGGGGAAAAAGGCATCCGAGCCGACGGTCACGCCGCGCTGCTGCGCGAGCCAAGCGCGCTTTTCCTCGCCCGTGAGCGCCTCGGGGCGCTCCTGAAAGACGCGCTGCCACGCGCCGTCGGCAAGCACATCGTCGCACTCGTCGGAGAGGTAGACATCGATAGCGTTGTCGCGGTCGGGACGGCGGATGTCATCCACGAACGAGAGGGCGAGCACCCTCGGATGGCGGCGGAGATACCAGTTGTCCGCCTTCTGTCCCGCAAGTCGGGTGCAGTGGATGCGGCTTTGCTGGCCCGCGCCCACGCCGATGGCTTGACCGTCTTTCACATAGCAGACGGAGTTGGACTGGGTGTATTTGAGCGTGATGAGGGCAAGGAGCATATCGCGCTTTGCGCCCTCGGGCAGGTCTTTATTTTCGGTGACGATGTTCGTGAGCAGGCTCTCATCGATTTTGCAGTCGTTGTGCCCCTGCTCAAAGGTGATGCCGAAAACATCCTTCTGCTCCAGCGGCGCGGGAGTGTAGGCGGGGTCGATCTGCACGATGTTGTATTTGCCGCCCTTTTTCGTCTTTAAGATGGCAAGCGCCTCGTCGCTGTAAGCAGGGGCGATGATGCCGTCGGAAACCTCGTTTTTCAGATACTCGGCGGTGGCGGCATCGCACTCGTCGGAGAGTGCCGCCCAGTCGCCGTAGGAGCAGAGGCGATCCGCGCCGCGGGCGCGGATGTAGGCACAGGCGATGGGGGAGAGCGCCGTGCCGGGCGCGACGAAATAGACCCTTTTGTCCACCTCATCGAGCGGCAGGCCGAGCGCCGCGCCCGCGGGGGAGACATGCTTGAAGCTCGCCGCGGCGGGAAGGCCCGTCGCCTCTTTCAATTCGCGCACGAGCTGCCACGAGTTGAAGGCGTCGAGCAGGTTGATGTAGCCGGGCTTGCCGTTGAGAACCGTAAAGGGAAGGGCTGCGCCGTTTTTCATGAAAACGCGCGCGGGCTTCTGGTTGGGGTTGCAGCCGTATTTGAGTTCCAGCTCGTTCATGTCGTCCTCCTCAGTCGCCTGAATTTTTGTTGAACAGCTTCACTTCGCCGTTCACGTTCGCATAAAGGGACACCTTATTGTCCGCGTTGAGCGCCGCCCAGACTTCTTCGGGCGAGGGGACGCTCGCCTCCATCGGCTCGCCCGCAAAGGTGGGCAGGGGGTTTCCGTCCCCCTGATAGGTGCTGATGAAATAGCCCTTGCCCTCGTCGCAGCCTTCGTAGCAGAAGAACTCGCGCAGACAGCGCCCATCCTTACGCTTGAGGATGGACAGCTCGAAGGAGCCGTCCTCGTGCATGATGGCGGAGATGCGCGGCGTCCAGTTCGGCTCGTCCGGCTCGTATTCGCGTGTCATGAGACCGCGGCGAAAGTCGCCGTGCTGGCAGATGGTGTCGGTCTGGTCGCCGTTCGTCACGACGAGGTCGCGCCCCATCGTGCGCACGGGATGATAGATGATGAGGCTGGGGTCAGAGAGCTTGGCGGGGTCGTGCGCCTCGGTGCGGATGCCGTCCTCGGTCTTGACAAAGACGCGGTTGCGGCTGTTCTCGCTGCGCCCCATGATGAAATAATACACACAGCGGCGTCCGACAAGGATGCCGCGGCCGGGATAAGAGGTCTCCTTTAAAAACTCCAGAAAATCAGTCATTTTTCTGCTCCTTCTCTCTTACGATCTCTGCGCAGACGCGCTCTGCCGCAAGCGGCAGCAACTGCCATTCCGCCTGCTCCATCACACGCCGCTGTATCGTTTCGGGCGTGTCGCTCGGCGCGATCTCCACCGCCTTTTGCAGCAGGATCTCGCCGCCGTCGGGAATTTCGTTGACAAAGTGTACCGTCGCGCCCGTGACCTTCACGCCGCGCGCGAGCGCGGCCTCGTGTACCCTCAAGCCATACATCCCCTTGCCGCAGAAGGCGGGGATCAGGGACGGATGGACATTCAGGATGCGCCGCGGCCACTGCTTTGTAAATTCTGCGCTGAGGATGACCGTAAAGCCTGCGAGGAGAATGAGGTCGATCTTCTGCTCGCGCAGCAGCACGGAAAGCTCGTTTTCAAACGGCTTCTGCCCGCAGGCGGGCGAGAGCACGCGTGCCGCAACACCCGCGTTTTCCGCCCGCGTGAGCGCATAGGCCCCCGCGCGGGAAGAAACGACCAGCACGATCTCGCCGTGCGGCATTTTTCCGTCGCGCTGCGCGTCGAGCAGCGCCTGCAAATTCGTGCCGCCGCCGGAGACCAGCACGGCGATGCGGGCGGGTGTCAGCATAGCGCCACCTTTTCCTCGCCCGATACGATCTCACCGATGACGCCCGCTTCCTGACCGAGAGAATGCAGCGCGGCGAGCGCCTTATCGGCGCTGTCTCTTGCAGCGACGAGCACCATGCCCGTGCCCATGTTGAAGGTGTTGAACATATCGCGCTCCGAGATGCCGCCCATGCGCGCGAGCAGGGGGAAGATGGGCGGGATGTGCAGCGCTTTCTTTTCGATCTTCGCGCACAGGCCGTCGGGAATGCAGCGCGGAATGTTCTCATAAAAGCCGCCGCCAGTGATGTGGCTGATGCCGCGGACATCGGCGGCCTCAACGGCCGCTAACACAGGACGGACATAGATCTTCGTCGGGCGCAGCAGCTCCTCGCCGAGCTCGCAGCCCAGCTCGCCGTAATACTGCCCGAGGTCGGCGTTCTCCACATCGAACACCTTGCGCACGAGCGAGTAGCCGTTGGAGTGCAGTCCGCTGGAGGGCAGCGCGATGACCACATCCCCCGGCTGCATTTTGTTCTTGTCCAGAATTTTGTCACGGTCCACGACGCCCACGGCAAAGCCCGCAAGGTCATAGTCGTCCGGCTTCATCGTGCCGGGGTGTTCAGCGGTCTCGCCGCCGATGAGCGCGCAGCCCGCGCGCACACAACCCTCGGATACGCCCGAGACCAGCGACACGACCTTTTCCGGGATGTTCTTGCCGATGGCGATGTAGTCGAGGAAGAACAGCGGCTTCGCCCCGCAGCAGATAATGTCGTTGACGCACATCGCCACGCAGTCGATGCCGACGGTGTTGTGACGATCCATGAGCTGCGCGATGCGCTGTTTGGTGCCCACGCCGTCCGTGCCGGAGACCAGCACAGGCTTTTCAAGCCCGTGCAGGTCCAGCGAGAAAAGCCCGCCGAAACCGCCGAGATCGGAGATCACATCGGCTGTGAGCGTGCGCTGTACATAGCGGTTCATCATTTTTACGCCCTGATAGCCCGCCTCGATGTCAACGCCGGCGGCCGCGTATGCTTTCGAGTGAGAGATGCCCATAATGTCATTCCTTTCCGGTCCAGCAGTAGGTGCAGACCTTGTCCCTGTCAAGACCGATCGCCTCCAGCAGCCCGTCAAGGGACTGATAGGAGAGTGAATCAAAGCCGAACTGTGCGCAGATCTCGTGCAGCAGGCATTTTCCGCGCTCGGTGCGGCTGTCGGCGTATTCCTCCAGATGCTTTTGGCCCTCGTTGCCCTCCAGCTCCTGCACCATGCGGCGCGCGAGCAGGTCCATGGCGCTGTTGCCGCGCGAAAAGTTCAGGTAGCGGCAGGGGTACATGATGGGCGGGCAGGCCGAGCGCATATGGACCTCCGCCGCGCCGGTGCTGTATAAAAAATCCACGGTCTCGCGCAGCTGCGTGCCGCGCACGATGGAGTCATCCACAAACAGCAGCTTCTTTCCCTCGATCAGCTCCGGCACGGGGATCTGCTTCATGCGCGCCACTCTGCTGCGCACCTGCTGATCCTCCGGCATGAAGGAGCGCGGCCAGGTCGGGGTGTATTTCACAAAGGGACGCGCAAGGGGCTTGCCGCTGTGGTTGGCATAGCCCATGGCGTGCGGCACGCCGGAATCCGGCACGCCGGCGACGAAATCCACCTCGGGCACGCCGCCGCGCTCCGCCTCATCCCGCGCCATGATCGCGCCGTTGCGGTAGCGCATCAGCTCCACATTCACGCCCTCGTAGTTAGAGTTCGGGTAGCCGTAATAGGTCCACAAAAAGGCGCAGATCTTCATCTGCTTCCCTGCGGGAGAGAGTGTTTGGAAGCCCTTGGCGTTCAGCCGGACGATCTCCCGCGGCCCCAGCTCATAGGCGTCCTGATAGTCGAGCTTATGATAGGCGAAGGACTCGAACGATACGCAGTAGCCGTCCTCGCGCTGTCCGATCAGCACAGGGAGGCGTCCCATGCTGTCACGCGCGGCGATCAGCTCTCCTTCCTCGGTCAAAATCAGGATCGTCATGGAGCCGTCGATGACCTCCTGCGCGTGGAGGATGCCGGAGACAAGGTCGTTTTCCTGATTGATGAGCGCGGCGGTCAGCTCGGTGACATTCACGCGGCCGCTGCTCAGCGTCAGAAATTGCTGGCCCTTGTCGGAGAGATAAGTCTTCACCAGCTCGTCAGTGTTGTTGATGATGCCGACCGTCACGATGGCGTACAGGCCCAGATGGGAGCGCACGAGCAGCGGCTGAGGGTCGCTGTCGCTGATGCAGCCGAGCCCCGCGTGGCCGCGGAAGTCCGCGAGATCCCGCTCAAACTTCGTCCGAAAGGGCGTATTTTCAATGTTGTGTATTTGGCGCTGGAAGCCCTCCTTCTTGTCAAAGAGCACCATTCCGCCGCGGCGCGTGCCGAGATGAGAATGATAGTCCGTGCCGAAGAAGACATCCAGCGCGACATCGCGGTCCGAGACCGCGCCGAAAAAGCCCCCCATTACGCAAAGAACAGCTCGGAGAGCGTCATGGGGTCGATGTACTTTCCGTCCCGATAGACGCGCATATTGCCGGAGGAGATCTCGTCGATCAGCATCACGCTGCCATCCGGCGCGTAGCCGTACTCGAACTTGATGTCATAGAGGACAAGGCCCTTTTCGCGCAGGTCGTCCGCGACGATCTCGGTGATCTTCTGCGTCATGGCCTTGATGTCGTCATACTGCTGCTCGGTCATCACGCCCAGCGCCACAAGGCCGTCCTTCGTCACCAGCGGATCGCCCAGCGCGTCATTTTTGAAGGTCGTCTCCACATAGGCGGGCAGGTCGGCGCCCTCTTCAATGTACTCACCGTAGCGGCGGCGGAAGCTCCCCACCGCCTTGAGGCGGCAGATGACCTCCAGCCCGTGGCCGAAGACTTTCGCGGGCAGGACCTCCATCGTGGTCTCCTTCAGATCCGCGGAGACATAGTGCGTGCGGATGCCGGCGGCGTTGATCTTTTCAAAAAAGTGCTTGGTCATGCGCAGGTTGACATTGCCCACGCCCTCGATGGTCAGGCCCACGCTGTTCTCGCCGGGGTCAAACACGCCGTCCTTGCCCGTGCAGTCATCCTTGAACCTGAGCAGGTAGTTGCCGTTGTCCAGTGCGAATACATTCTTGGTCTTTCCGGTATATACGAGTTTCATTGCTTTCAGCTCTCCTTTTATTTCTTGAAGTGTATTCCTTATTTACTGATAAAGCGCCCGAACCTCTTCATCCGCGCGCAGCACGGCGTCCCGTTCCCGCGTCCGCGCCTCGTCCAGCTTTTGGGCGAGCTCCGCGTCGGAGACCGCCATGATCTGCACCGCCAGCAGCGCGGCGTTCTTCCCGCCGTCCACTGCCACCGTCGCCACAGGGATGCCGCTCGGCATCTGCACGGTGGAGAGCAGTGCGTCCATGCCGTCAAGCTTCGTCCCGCTGCACGGCACGCCGATCACCGGCAGCGTGGTGTTTGCCGCCATCGCGCCGGCAAGATGCGCCGCCATGCCGGCGAACGCGAGGATAACAGAAAATCCGCCCTCCCGAGCCGACGCGGCAAATTCCCTTGCCTCATTCGGACAGCGGTGAGCGGATAATACGCGCACTTCCATCTGGACGCCGTAGTCTCGCAATACGCCTACGGCCTTCTCCGCGACGGGCAGATCACTCTTGCTGCCCATAACGATCGCAACCTTTCTCATTTGCGTTCCCTCCCTCAAACATAAAAATAGGCGCTCCGCTGCCCTTTGCAGTTGGAGTGCCCGGACGGTCGGCCTCTGAAACGCGCCGCCTCAGAGCGATGCTCCCTGCTCCCCCGTGGTAGCCCACATTCCGTCAGTTACAAGGGGCTCAATCAGTTACAAGGGGCTCAACTTGAATTCAGTGTACCATACGCCCGGCTTTTCGTCCATTCCGCAAAAAGGAGAAAGAAGATAGAAAATCTTAGCTATATTTGTATCGTTATGACAATTCATAAGATACGCTTATATCGCGTCTTGAGAAAACTTATCGTCGAAAAACCATTTTTTTGTCTTGACAAGACGATCCTCGCGTGGTATTCTATCAAAAACTTGAGGAAAGAGAGGCGATCGTCGTGACCGTGGTTTTGAAGGGTGCGCAGGTGTTCCACCGAGGTGCTTTCAGCGGCGGTGATGTTTCCGTTTCCTTTGGGGATCGTGTTTTTTGCAAGGATATTGTTTTTCCTTCGTCCCTGAATGTTTCTTCCTTTACCATATTACCCGGTTTCGTTGATGTGCATGTGCATCTTCGGGAGCCGGGTTTTTCTTATAAGGAGACCATCCGTACCGGCTCTTTAGCGGCGGCCCACGGCGGCTATACCGCCGTGGGCGCCATGCCGAATCTGAACCCTGTGCCGGACAGCATGGAGACGCTGCAAATGGAGCTGGACGCCATTGAAAAAGACGCCGTGATCCGCGTTCTGCCCTACGGGGCCATCACGAAAGGCGAGCAGGGCAGGGAACTGGCGGACTTGGACGCCATGGCCCCCTATGTGGTGGCTTTCTCCGACGACGGAAAGGGCGTTCAGGATCGTGATATGATGCGCCGCGCCATGCTGGAGGCCAAGCGCCTCGGCAAGCTGATCGTGGCCCACTGCGAGGACAATTCTCTGCTGCGGGGCGGCTACATCCACGACGGCGCTTATGCCCGCGCCCACGGACATCGGGGTATCTGCTCCGAGAGCGAGTGGCGGCCCATCCAGCGGGATCTGGAACTGGTGCGGGAGACAGGCTGCGGCTATCACGTCTGCCACATCTCCACCAAGGAGAGCGTCGCACTTATCCGCAAGGCCAAGGCCGAGGGCCTGAATGTCACCTGCGAGACCGGCCCCCACTACCTGCTGCTGGACGATTCCTGCTTGCAGGAGGACGGCCGTTTCAAAATGAACCCGCCCCTCCGGGACAAGGCGGATCGGGAAGCCCTGTTGGAGGGTTTGGCGGACGGAACCATCGACATGATCGCCACGGATCACGCCCCCCACAGCGCCGAGGAAAAGGGCGGGGGACTGGAAAAAAGCGCCATGGGCATCGTGGGACTGGAAACGGCCTTCCCGCTGCTCTATACGTATTTGGTAAAGCCCGGCGTCATTTCCTTTGCCCGCTTGATGGAACTGCTCCATGACGCGCCCTGCCGCCGCTTCGGCATTGTGCCGGCCACCGGCTTTACCGTGTTTGATTTGAACCGTACCTATCCGATCGACCCCGCTGAATTTCTGTCCATGGGCCGGGCCACGCCCTTTGCGGGCTGGAGTGTACAGGGCCGCTGCCTGCTGACAGCCATGGAGGGGCGGGCGGTCTGGTATGATAAGACCTTGCTGGAGGGGGAGGACGCCGAATGAAGGAGACACTGCTGACTGTTTTGGAAAATACCCGGCTGGCAGACGGCATCTACCGTCTGCGGCTGGCGGGGGACACCTCTGCCATCACCGCACCGGGGCAGTTCGTGAATTTGAAGCTCTCAGGTTTTTTCCTCCGCCGCCCCATCTCCGTGTGCGATTGGGAGAACGGGGAAGTGACCCTGATTTATAAGGTTTTGGGCCATGGCACCGAGGCCATGACGGGCATGGCTGTCGGCACGGCGCTGGATGTGCTGACGGGCCTTGGCAACGGCTTTGACTTGTCCCGCAGTGGGGAACACCCCCTGCTGGCGGGCGGCGGCGTGGGTATCCCGCCGCTGTATGGCCTTGCCAAGCGGCTGACTGCACAAGGTAAGCGCGTCACCGCCGTGCTGGGCTTTAACCGAAAATCCGAGATTTTTTTAGCGGAGGAATTTCGGGCGCTGGGTGCGGAGGTCGTCATCGCCACCGCCGATGGCAGCGTCGGTCTCAAGGGCCTTGTGACCGACGGCATGGCCGCCGTGTCCGACTATACCTATCTCTACACCTGCGGCCCGGAGCCGATGCTCAAGGCGGTGTACGCTGATTGCAAGACCTCCGGCCAGTTCAGCTTTGAGGAGCGGATGGGCTGCGGCTTCGGCGCCTGCATGGGCTGCTCCTGCGAGACGAAATACGGCAATAAGCGCATCTGTAAGGATGGCCCCGTGCTGGAAAAGGAGGAGATCGTATGGTGAACACAAAAGTGACCCTCTGCGGCATTGAGATGGACAACCCCATCATCCCCGCCAGCGGCACCTTCGGCTTTGGCTATGAGTTCGCGGAGCTGTACGACATCAATATGCTGGGTACCTTCTCCTTCAAGGGTACGACCCGGGAGCCCCGCTTCGGCAACCCCACGCCCCGCATCGCGGAGTACGCCGGCGGCCTGCTGAACGCGGTGGGTCTGCAAAACCCCGGCGTGGACGCGGTGATCGCAACGGAATTGCCAAAGCTCAAGCAGGTATTTCACAAGCCGGTGATGGCGAATGTCAGCGGCTTTTCCGCGGCGGAATACGCCGAGGTCTGCGAGAAGTTAGACGCGCAGGAGCAGGTGGGCTGGCTGGAGGTCAATATCTCCTGCCCCAACGTCCACGGCGGCGGCGCGGCCTTCGGCGCGGACCCCAAGTCCGCTGCCGAGGTGACGAAGGCGGTCCGGGCAGTGACGAAAAAGCCCATCATTTTAAAGCTGTCCCCCACGGCGGCTGATATTGCCGCCGTCGCCAGAGCCTGCGAGGACGCGGGGGCTGACGGCGTGAGCCTGATCAACACCCTGCCGGGAATGCGCATCGACCTGAAACGCCGCCGTCCGCTGCTGGCCAACACCACTGGCGGTATGTCCGGCCCAGGAATGCTCCCGCTGGCGGTGCGGATGGTGTATCAGGTCTACGAGGCCGTTTCCATCCCCATCGTGGGTATGGGCGGCGTCACCACGGCGGAGGACGTTATCGAGCTGATGCTGGCGGGCGCCACTGCCATCGGCGTGGGCGCGGCGAACCTTGTGGAGCCGTATGCCTGCAAGACCATTATCGAAAATCTGCCTGCCGTGATGGAACGGTACGGCATGGAGGATTTGACGGAGATCATAGGAGGAGCACATCATGGGTAAGGACGTTATCGTCGCGCTGGACTTTGACAGCAAGGAAAAGACACTGGCCTTTTTAGACCGTTTCACCGAGGAAAAGCCGTTTGTGAAGATCGGCATGGAGCTGTTTTACGCCGAAGGGCCCTCCATTGTCCGGGAGATCCGGGCACGGGGCCACAAGATCTTCCTGGATCTGAAGCTGCATGACATTCCCAACACCGTGAAAAAGGCCATGGCGGCCCTGTCCGCCTTGGATGTGGACATCATCAATGTCCACGCCGCCGGAACCGGCGCCATGATGTCCGCCGCCCTGGCGGGTCTGACCCGTCCGGATGGTACCCGCCCGTTGCTGATCGCTGTGACCCAGCTGACCTCCACGGATCAGGACATGCTGGAAAAAGAGCTGTGGATCGAAAAGCCCATTGCCGAAGTGGTGATGCACTATGCGGAGATCGCCTCCATCGTGGGACTGGACGGCGTGGTGTGCTCTCCCCTGGAGGCAGGCGCGGTCCACGAGCGCTGCGGCAAGAACTTCCTCACCGTGACCCCCGGTGTCCGCTTTGCTGACGGAGATGTGGGCGACCAGAAGCGGGTCACCACGCCGGCCAAGGCCAAGGAGCTTGGCTCCGACTACATCGTGGTGGGCCGTCCCATCACCCAGGCGGAGGACCCCGTGGCTGCCTACCGCCGCTGCGTGGCGGAGTTCGTGGGCTGAGCCGCGAAACGGAAACGATTGAAATAACAGAAAAATTGATATAAAGGAGAACAAACTATGGACAGCATCAATGTGCGCGTTGCCAAGCGTCTGCTGGAGATCAAGGCGGTCTTTCTCCGCCCTCAGGAGCCCTTTACCTGGGCCAGCGGCATCAAGAGCCCCATCTACTGCGACAACCGCCTGATCCTCACCGCTCCGGA
>OOCB01003906.1_pt1 | contig 13608 bp, 16 predicted proteins | sample 1671351 | NCBI WGS metagenome assembly OOCB01 (sample SAMN06348148, study PRJEB24527) | human gut metagenome | biome: human gut; feature: ankylosing spondylitis patient; material: feces | host: Homo sapiens | place: China | collected 2015-10
GGCGGGGAGCCGGGACACCGGCGACGAGCCAAATGCGATGCGGGCTCCTCCCGACCGGGAGGATTTTTCCCGCTGCGGCGGGGCTTTTCTGGGTTTCTAACCTGCGTTTTCCCGCGTTGCCCGCACGTCGGTGCAACGTGGGCTTTTTCTGCCGCGCCGCACACACACTCGCTGTCGGGGCAGAAAGCCGCACACAGCGGCGACACGCGCCTCACGGTGCGGTGCAGGCGTTCGGCACACCCGCAGGGTCGATTGTGCCGATTGTTTTCACGGGCGGAAAATCGGCACTATCGGCACGTTTGAGCGAAATCCACCGCTTGCCGTTGCTGCGGTACGTCTCTGCTAAAACCCCGTTTTCTCTTAGAGCCGCAACGCTTTCCCGTACCAGCCGGGTAACCTTTTTGGGCGTGATGCCGAGGCTGTTGTCAGGGTCGATCTTTGCGGACAGTGCCGATGGTGAGCCGAGATATGTAGAATTGGCACGGAGCAATTCAGAGAGAAGTTTTGTGAGTTGAAGCGTTGAAATCTTAGAAGCACTGCTGCAAGTTTTGCTGTCCTCAAGCAGTTTCCAGACGTGATCTTCCTCGCCAAATTTGAGTTTTAACGTGCGATCCGGAATGTCGCGCCCAGTGCAGTGCAAGGACGCAACGTTGGCAAGACGGGAGTTTTTCTGGAGTACAAACGTCGAATCTGCCGCGCCGCTTAATCCCGTCGAACCGGAGATCATGTTCATCGGATCGTCGTCGTGGAGCTTCCGCAGATGGTGAATCAAGAGAATTGCAATGTGCTGCTTGTCTGCAAGTTTTTTCAGAAGCCCGATGTCCTGATAGTCATTTGCGTACAAATTGCTGTCACTGCCCGCGCTCCGAACACGCTGCAACGTGTCGATCACAACGAGCTTCGTATTGGGATGCTCCGCTAGAAATTGCTCAATCTGCTGTTCCAAGCCGTGCTTGAGCGTGTCGGCCATGATCGCAAAGTGCAGCGTCGGCGGCGCATCTTCCGTCAGGTCAAAGAGTCGCGTCTGGATGCGCTGGAACGAATCTTCGAGGCTGAGATACAGAACCTCGCCCTGTGTCACTGCAAAATTCCAGAGCGGCTGCCCCTGCGAAACGCACAAGCAGAGCCACAAAGCAAGCCACGACTTGCCGATCTTCGGCGCACCCGCGAGGATATGCAGGCCCTCTGGAATAAGCTCATCTACCAGAAAGTGCGTCGGTTCATACGTCCTGTTTTGCAGTTCTTCCGCATTGATGGTGTGTAGTTTATTCATATTGTCACCTCCTTCGATATTGTTATCGCGGTTTTTATTTTCGATTTCACCGCACCAATATCGTAACACAAGGATTGACTTTTGGAAATAGGTAATGTATCATTTCAATAGATACACTATATTGATGCAAATACATTCTCGAATGAGGAAACAGCTTATGGGCGTTTTGGGAAAGGATTTATTTGATTTACATCGGCCGCAAACAAACACCAAGGTTGAGTTTGGCGCATCGGCCTATTGGGTGGAGGACAGACCGCAGCCGCAGCCGTATGGAACGGTGCTGACGGAAGTTTTGAACCTTGACGTCGCGCCATTTCAGAAATTGCTGGATCAACTGAACACAGCTGTTCCAGGAAAAAGCAATGATGTTCTGCGTGCTTACATGGACATGAAGAAGGGGCTTGCTTCTCTGCCGCTCTACCGGCTGTATCTGGAGGACTTTCGCGTCTTTGGCGATATGCCAGTTGAAGAATTTGTGATTGGAGACGCACAGGATGCCTTTGCAGAATTCATGATGCAGGAAGATAACGATCTGCCCGCGTTCATGCAGCAGCAGATCGACGATATTCGTTTGATTCAGGAACGGTATGCGTGGTTCCTCGACGGCGTTTTTGCGGACGCGATATTTGAAAAGAAAAAGGGCCAGAAGAAAATTCCTCTGGCACCGATGATCTGTTCGCGCGGATATGAAGCTTTTATCAGCGGCGTCAGTCTCGGTGAAAACCCTGAGACAGACGCGCCGCCGGTGAAGACGCAGTACCGCATCCGCGGCGAGAAGGAAAAAGCCGAGATCGTCGAGAAGATGTACTTTGACCGGCTGCTGGATTTTGTTTATGTGGAGTTCATGAAGGGGCTGCAAAAGGGATTTGTGCCGAAGCGCTGCGCCAACTGTGGTCGCTGGTTTTTGCAGGCGCTGGGCGCGACCCTTGCCTATTGCACCGGAGCTGCACCGGGACAGGACGGCAAGACCTGCCGTGAGATCGGCGCGAGCAGCAGCTTCCGAAGCAAGGTGGAAAACAATGATGTCTGGAAGGTTCACCAGCGGGCGTACAAAAAATATTTTGCCCGTATCAGAAGCGGACTGATGACCAAGGGCGAGTTTGAGGTGTGGTCCCGGCAGGCGGCAGATCTGCGGGATGCTGCGCTGGAACGATATGCGCGGGCAGAGAATGAGGAGGAACGGCAGCGCATCGCGCAGGAGATTGCCGAGGCGCTCAACGCAGAATGATAGAAAAAATAGGAGCGCTATCCGTAAATGCGGATAGCGCTCCGGCTATTACGTTCCAAACAAAAACACGGCGTTTTCTTCCCCAAGAAACGCCGCGCTTTTGTTTTAGGATTGGATTGGGTTGAGCGTATTAACCGATGGCTGTATTGTAGCAGACCGCAAGCCCATTCGGAAGCTCCCCCGGGGGATGCTTTTTGTACGCACATCGCGTGTTTTCATATCCCCACATGGGGTTTTGCGCGGAAAAACGCACTGTTTTTCAAAAAACTGAACCTCCCCACGGGGTTCCGTATCGTGTCATATTTCTCTAAAATGCACAATATAAAGGCTGCAAGTTTTACAGTTTCTACAATCATTTTGACTTGAACCTCCCCGGGAGCTTTTTCTTTCCGATGCGTCGCGCTACACTGATGGTATCCTGAAACGGCGAAAATCGCCAAAGAAAAAGGAGGAACAAACAATGGCATGTTTCCTGGTTCCGACTGCGGAAGCCATCGTCACCGGTGTGGTTTCCAAGGTAGAGAAGAAAAATGAAGCTGCAGTGGAGGGCAAGATCCCGTTCTCCCGCAAGCTCAAGTGGCTCAAAAATATGCTCTGGGGCGGCGCAGCGCTGCTGGCGTATGAGCATGTCTGGCATGGCGAAGTTGTACCCTGGTTCCCGTTTTTGACGGCTGCGGCAAATCCGGAGGATGCGGCAGTTATGCTGCACGAGATGGCGACCGTCGGCGTGACGATGGCACTTCTGGTCACGGCTGCGTGGGGCTGCATTTCGCTCGCCGCGGATAAGATCGTCAAGCGCGAGTCCGGCGTGACGCCTGCCGTTCGATAAGGAGGAGATGCAATGACACTTCTGACCTGTGTATTTGCGGCGATCATCTGCTCGATTCTATGGTACAAGCACGCGCCGGATAACACCATGCGGCTCGGTACACTGAGTCTCATGTACTGGGGCGCGTCGCTTATGTGGCTCGGTGATGCGATTTTTGAATATGACGAGCTGCATGAGGCGTTCTTCACGCCGGAACCGATCGATATGCTCAACGACTTTTATCTCGGTTTGTCCGTGGTCGCGCTGGGACTCATCATCTGGCTTGTGATCCTGCTCGTCAAGGACCCGAAAGGCGCGGTAAAAGCGTCGCTGCTGAAAAAGAAATAAGCACAAATGCCCGATGCGGTTGCATCGGGCATTTTGTATCCCCTGTATAGGATATTTGACGGGTGCGCCGCTATTTTGAATAAAATACTGTCAGAAATTCAGCTATATTTAACAAGTATTTCTGCGCTTGAAGGGCGAATAGTCCCCGTAAAGCGTTCTATTTACGCAGCTGACCCCCGGAGGGGGTTCTGATTTCTGTGCCGCGCACAAAATTTCATCCCCCGGGGAGGCTTACGAGCCAGCGCGAAATTTTGTAAAATACAAAAATGAAAGGTGGTGGTGTGCGTGGACAAACTGGAACAGGAGCATTTTCATGAACATGAACACACGCATGACCATGACCATGCGCATCCGCACGAGCATGACCATGCGGATGGTCACAAGCACCCGCACCATCATGAAAACACGAAATATGTTCAGAACCGGCTGGCGAGAGCCTCCGGACATTTGCAGCACGTCCGCGCGATGGTAGACAGCGGAGAAGACTGCTCAGACGTTCTGATGCAGCTTTCCGCTGTGATCGGCGCGCTGCAATCCATCGCCAAAGTGATTTTGAAAGACCACCTCGACCACTGCGTCGTGGACGCGGTGCAGTCCGGCGACACCCAGACGCTTGACGATTTCAAAAAGGCCATTGACCGCTATATTCGCTGAGGAGGAACGCTATGATCGACAGGAATTTTGACCCATGGAAACGAGTTCGTGACTTCAGCCCCGAAGCGCTGCTTCAGGAAAGCAGCGACCTGGTGCAGTGGCCAATCAAGCTCTACAAAGCGCCGAAGCTCTCGCCTTACTATCATCACGGACATCTGCTCATTGCAGCGGACTGCTCGGCGTTTTCCTATCCGGGCTTCCATGACGCCCTGTCCAAGGGACGGGTGCCGCTGATCTGCTGCCCGGAAAACGACTTTGATATTACGGTGAAGCTGGCGGACATTTTCAGTCTCAACGACGTTGCAAGCGTCACTGTCGTTAGCATGGACAAACCGTGCTGCGCTGATCTCAAGGATATGGTGCTTCGCGCCGTCAAGCAGAGCCGCCTGCCGATCCCCGTGCAGATCACAAACCTGTTCGTCGACGCGGAGGAAGTGGACTGACCGAAACAAGCATGAAATACGCGAAAAATACCAAAAAGAAAATCCTCCTGCATGTGCCGCAAACGGGCATGACGATCCCTGCCACGTTGATCTGCGGCAGGGAAACCGGCAAAACGATTACAGTTTCCGCAGGCGTTCACAGCCGGGAGTGCATTGGCATAGAAGCATTGATCCGCTTGGCGCAGGAGCTGACACCCGAAAATGTACAGGGAACGATTTTACTGCTGCATTGCTGCAATTATGATGGCTTTCTCTCGCGCAGCGCAGACGTTGTACCCCATGACGGCAAAAATCTGAACCGGGAATTTCCGGGGACAGTCGACGGCACACAGACACAGAGGCTTGCTGCGTTTCTGGAAACGGAGATCATCCGAAATACGGATTGTCTGGTGGATTTACATTCCGGCGGTTTTTGTGAGAACCTGATCCCGCACGCATATTACCACGGTGCAGCCAAGCCGGAGGTCTGCGCGGCGTCCTGTCGCATGGCAAGATGGACCGAAGCGAAATATCTGGTCCGTTCCGAATCAAGAAACGGTTTTTACAGCCACGCAGGTCAGTGCGGCGTTCCCGCGATCATTCTGGAACGCGGCGGCTGCGGGCTGCTTTTGGAGGATGAGGTTCTGGCGGACATTGCGGATGTGAAAAATATCCTGCGCGGACTTGGATTTCTGAAGGATGCGCCCGCCATATCGTATTCCCACACGATGGTACAGAACGGCCGGTATCTGGATGCACCGGCAAGCGGCTGTTGGTATCCGAGGAAAAAGCCCAGCGATCAAATCCAAAAAGGAGAACTTCTGGGCGAGATCCGGAACATTTTCAGCGAGCCGCTTTGCAGGATTCACGCGGAAACTGACGGCGTGGTGCTGTATCAGACAGCGTCTCTTGGAATCGAGACAGGAGCGCCCATGATCGCATATGGAGAATTGGAAAAGGAAGTATGACAATGATTTCTGCAATGGAGCAGCGCGTCCGGCACTATTGGACGCTTCGCTCACACGACTTCGGGGCAGTGCGAAAAAATGAGCTTGAAAATGAAATGGGACAAAAATGGCTCCGTGAGATAGAAAGGCTTCTGCCGGAGAAGGAGCATTTGCGGATTCTGGACGTCGGCACAGGAACCGGCTTTTTTGCGGTGCTGCTGGCGCAGGCGGGGCATCAGGTAGAGGGCATTGATCTGACGCCTGCCATGCTGGAGGAAGCCAGATTGCTTGCCGCACAGCGAAATCTCGATATTGTATTCCGGGAGATGGACGCGCAGGCGCTTTCCTATGCGGAGGAAAGCTTTGATGTGGTTCTCAGCCGCAATCTCACATGGACGCTTCCGGAACCGGAGAAGGCCTACCGGGAATGGTTCCGGGTTTTGAAGCCTGGCGGCTGGCTCCTGAACTTTGACGCGGACTACGCCGCGAATGTGCGCAGCCACAGTATGCAAAACTGCAAGGTCGCGCCGGACAGCCCGTATGGACATATCGGCATGACCGACGCCTTGCAGCAGGAAAACGACGAGATCACCTTGACCATGGACATTGGGCAGCTGCGCCCCGCGTGGGATATGCGTGTTTTGCGCAGGATCGGTTTTTCCGACTGCCGGTCAGATGCAACAGTCGGGCAGCGAATCCTTGGAGCGTTGGATTTGACGCACGCGCCGATGTTCGGCATTTGGGCAAGGAAAGCATAACGCCGCACGAGAGAGGATGATACCATGAAACAGTTTGCAACCTATGAGGAAGAAAATATTCACTACTGGACGAACCGCGCTTCCGGTTATTCTACAGTCAATCAGGAAGAGCTTGCCTCTGACCAGAAAACAGTCTGGCGCGGCGTGATCTCCGGCAGAATTGCTGCACGATTCCCGGATAGATGCCCAGAGGAAATCCGGGTGCTGGATGTTGGCACCGGGCCGGGCTTTTTCGCGATCATTCTGGCAGAGCTCGGCTATCAGGTCACAGCGGTAGACTATACGGCGTCGATGCTGGAAGAAGCGCGGCACAATGCCGGTGCACTGGCAAAGCATATTCACTTTCAGCAGATGAACGCGGAAAAGCTTGCCTTTCAGACGGCGTCCTTCGATGTACTGGTCACGAGAAATGTTACATGGAACCTGCATGATCCGGAAAAAGCCTACGCCCAATGGATGCGCGTCTTGAAACCGGGCGGCGTGCTTCTGAACTTTGACGCGAACTGGTATCGCTATCTGTGGGATGAGGGCGCACAGCTTGCCCACGCGCAGGACAGAAAAAATCTGCAAAGCGCTGATGTTCGGGATGAAACGGCGGGAACAGATGTTTCTGCGATGGAAGCGATCGCGCGGCAGGCACCGCTTTCCGCGCACCAGCGTCCTGCATGGGATCTGCGGGTGCTGCGCGGACTAGGGATGCAGGCTGCTGCGGATACGGAGATCTGGAAGCAGGTCTGGACAAAGGAGGAGCGCATCAACAACGCCTCAACACCAATGTTTTTGGTGGAAGGCTGGAAGCGTTCTCTGCTTCAGTAAGGAGATATTTTGAAAAAATATATTCTCAAACGATTTCTGCAGCTCATACCGGTTCTCGCCGGCATCACATTTTTGTCCTTCGCCATGATGCGAATCGCGGGCAGCGACGCGATCACCGAGCTTTACGGCGACAAGGGCGCGGTAGCGCAGGAGATCATCGATGCCAAGCGCGCCGAGCTTGGACTCGATCAGCCGTTTTTGACGCAGTATCTGGCATGGGTTGGCGGGATACTGACCGGAGACATGGGCATCAGCTACATTTCCGGACGCGACGTGTTTCAGACCTTTGTGTCCAAGCTCCCGGCGACGCTTCTGCTGACGGTTCTGGCAATTTGTGCAACAGTTATCATCTCTATTCCGCTGGGCGTTTTGGCGGCGGTGCGGCATGATAAATTCACGGACTATTTTCTGCGCGTTTTCAGCTTTATCGGGAACTCCCTGCCCAACTTTTTTGTGGCGCTGCTTCTGATGCAGGTGTTCTCTATCCACTGGAGCATCTTCCCTGTGATCTCAAACGGGACGACTGTGCAGAGCGCCGTACTGCCGACGCTGACGCTTGCCGTTGCCATGTCCGCCAAGTATATGCGGCAGGTGCGCGCCACTGTGCTGGAGGAGCTGAACAAGGACTATGTGGAGGGCGCAAAAGCACGCGGTGTGCGCGGACGGGTGATTCTCTGGAAAAGTGTTCTGAAATCCTCCATGCTGACAATTATTACGCTGCTGGCGCTGTCCATCGGAAGTCTTCTCGGCGGTACGGCGATCATTGAAAGCATCTTCATGTGGGACGGCGTCGGCAAGCTGGCGGTGGACGCGATCACGATGCGTGATTATCCGCTCATTCAGGCGTATGTGGTCTGGATGGCAATCATCTATGTGATGGTAAACTTAATCACCGATCTTCTTTACCACGCGCTCGACCCGAGAATCAGACTGGGGGTGAGCGAGGTATGAGTCAGCCGACGATCCGCAAACAGAGAATCCGGCGCAGCAGCGTCAAAGTCCGACTGATTGTGTTTGGAACGCTTGCCGTGCTGCTGATTCTGTTTTCTGTATTTTCAGAACAGCTTACCCCATACGATCCCTATTTGCAGGATTTGAGCAATGCCAAAGCCCCGCCCTCGGCAGAACATCTGCTGGGCACCGACCGCTATGGGCGCGATATGCTCTCGCGCGTTATTGTGGGAAGCCGAACGAGCATTTTCTCCACGCTTCTGCTGGTAGCGGTCATTACCGTGCTGGGAACTGCCGTCGGCATCTTCTGCGGCTGGAACGGGCGCTGGATGGACACGGTGCTGATGCGCATCTCGGATATGTTTCTCGCCTTTCCGGGACTGGTGTTCGCATTGGCAGTGGCCGGTTCTCTGGGCGGAGGACTTCAAAACGCAATTCTTGCGCTGGCAGCGATCTCGTGGCCGAAATACGCCCGTATTGCCCGCAGTCAGACGCTTGCGCAGAAGGAAACCGTCTGGATGAGGGCAGCGAAGCTGTCGGGAAGCAGCCCCGGCAAGCTGATTTTCAAACACATTCTGCCGAATATCATCGGTCCGATTCTGGTGACGGCCATGCTGGATATCGGCACGATGATGATGGAGCTGGCAGCGCTGAGCTTTCTTGGCCTTGGCGCGAAGCCTCCTACAGCCGAATGGGGCAGTATGATGAGCGATACGCGCAGCCTGATGACCACTTCGCCGTGGATCACGTTTTCTCCCGGCATTGCAATTTTTATATCCGTCATGGTTTTTAACCTGCTGGGCGATACGATTCGGGACTACGCGGATCCCAAAAGCCGTGGGAGGTGAGCCAATGGAAGAATTACTGCGATATGACCATGTGGACATTTCCTACAACGGAATTCCGGCAGTACAGGATGTGAGCTTTACGCTGCGCCCCGGCGAGATTCTCGGAATTGTTGGAGAAAGCGGCTGCGGGAAATCCACGCTGCTGAAAGCTGCCATGGGTCTGCTTGGAAGCAGCGGCATGGTGACGCGGGGCGACATCTGGTATAAAGGGAGGAACCTTCCAGATCTGCCTGCAAGAGCGCTGCGGAAGCTGAACGGGCCGGAGCTTGGCATGATCTTTCAGAGCGCAGGCAGCTCCTTCTGCCCGATCCGCACGGTGGGCGCACAGCTTTACGAAATCATGACGCAGCACGGCTCTGCGACAAAAAAGGAATTTGAGAACTGCGCATTGGAGCTTCTCGAAAAGCTCGGCTTTGAAGACGGCAGGCGTATTTTGCGCAGCTATCCGTTCGAGCTTTCCGGCGGAATGCAACAGCGTGTCGGCATTGCGGCAGCAATGCTCCTACGTCCCGGCGTTCTGTTTGCCGATGAACCGACAGCCGCGCTGGATGTTTCCGTGCAGAAACAGGTGCTGGAAGAACTGCTTCTGCTGCGCAAGACCTATGGAACCGCCATTGTGCTTGTTGCGCACAACATTGGCGTCATCGGTGCGATGGCAGACCGGGTGCTGGTCATGCAGGATGGAAGAACCGTAGAGTACGGAGAAACGCAGACGGTCCTGCATGATCCGCAGGCAAGCTATACGCGCATGCTGCTGTCTGCCGTGCCGCGGTTAAGGAGGGCGTGAGATGGAGCCGATTCTGCGCGTTCAAAATCTGACAAAAACCTTTACCCGCAGCGGACAGAGCAATTTGACCGCTGTAAATGGCATCAGCTTTGACCTGCTGCCCGGCGAATGTCTCGGCATCATCGGCGAAAGCGGCAGCGGCAAGACAACGGCGGTGAATCTGATCACGCGGCTTCTGGATGCGACAGAAGGAAAGATTTTTCTGGATGGCGAGGACATTACGCTGAAAACGGGAAAATCACTCCGCATGATCTATCGGAAAATGCAGATGGTTTTTCAGACACCGACAGATTCCTTTGACCCACGCCGCACATTGGGTGACGGCATTGGGGAAAGCCTGCGAAACTGCGGGATGACCCGGCATGACGCAGACGCGCAGGCAGCGCGGCTTCTGGAACGGTGCGGACTGCCTGCCGCATTTGCTGGGCGGTATCCGCATGAGGTCAGCGGCGGACAGTGCCAGCGCGCAGCGATTGCCCGCGCCCTTGCTGTAAAGCCGAAGGTGCTGATTTGCGACGAAGCAACCTCCGCACTGGATGTGACAGTGCAGAAAGAAATTCTGGAGCTTCTGAACGAGCTTCGTTGTGAACAGGGCACGGCGCTTTCCATTTTGTTTATCTGCCATGACATCTCTCTGGTGCAGCAGTTCTGCGACCGGGTACTGGTTATGTACCATGGGGACATCGTGGAACAGGGAGCACCGGATGCGGTAATTTATCATCCGCAGAATGATTATACAAAGCGCCTGATCGACAGCGTTTTGTAAGAAGACAATACACAACCAGTTCGACTAGAACAATATTTGAAATCTGAAAGGAACAAAAAGATGAAAAAAGCAGTATCTCTTCTTTTGATCGTATGTCTTGCGATCACGCTGCTTGCCGGGTGCAGCGGCAACGCCAGCCAGCCATCAAGCGAACCGCCTGCCGCACAGGAAACGGCCGCGCCCCAGACGGACGCGTCGCAGGGCGAATCCGAACCCGCCGCCAAGAAGACGATGGTCATCGGCGATACGACGTTCAACTCGGAAAACTGGGAAGAGACCGTTGACCCCCACCGTACCTACAACGGCTGGGCCTGCATCCGCTATGGCATCGGCGAAACGCTGGTACACTATACCGACAGCATGGAGCTTGAGCCGTGGCTGGCAAAATCATGGGAAAACGACGGCAACCTCACGTGGACGATCACGCTTCAGGACAATGTTACGTTCTCCAGCGGGCGAAAGATGGACGCAGAAGCCGTGAAGCAGTGTTTCGAGCATCTGCTGGAAAACCATGACCGCGCACCCGGCGACACTAAGATTGCCGAAATGCAGGCGGACGGTCAGGTCCTGACCATCACCACCAGCGAGCCGAACCCGGCACTTATGAACTATCTGGGCGATCCTTACGGCTGCATCATCGATGTAGACGCCAGTGATTTTGACGTCGGCATTGTCGCCGGTACAGGTCCTTATGTTGTGACAGACATGGTCACGGACGATCATCTGACGCTGACAAAGAACGAAAATTACTGGAACGGTACGCCGAAAATCGACGAGCTGACCATCCGCACGCTTTCCAACGGCGATACCCTCTCGGCGGCTTTGCAGGCCGGCGATATTGACGCAGCTTACGGCATGGCGTATGAGGCATATCCGAACTTTGAAAACGGTAATTATCAGTTCTCCAGCATCCAGACCTCCCGCGCGTTCTTTGCCTCCATGAACATGACAAGCCCCATCATCCAAGATGCGGCCGTTCGTAAGGCCATTGCCATGGGCATTGACAAGCAGGGCTTTGTCTCCGCGCTGCTGGACGGTCACGGCGTTCCCGGCAACGGTGCGTTCCCGGACGGGTTTGCAACGTTTGGCGGCGAGAACGTGACGACCGAAACCTATGACCCCGAGAGCGCAAAGGAAGTATTGGAAGCCGCGGGCTGGACCGACTCTGACGGCGACGGCATCCGCGAAAAGGACGGCGTGAAGCTGACAATCCGCTGGCTGACCTACCCCAGCCGTCAGGAACTGCCGCTGCTGGCGGAGTCTGCGCAGGCGACACTCAAGGACATCGGAATTGACGTTGATATCAACTGCACAGCGAATCGCCGCGAGTTCCTCGCTGATATGACAAGCTGGGATATTTACGCTTCTGCGATGGTCACAGCGCCGTCCGGCGACCCGCAGTATTTCTTCACATCCTGCTGTGTACCCGGCATGAGCTATAACTTTGGCGCATATGAAAACACGGACGTGAACGCCATGATCGACGAACTGGCAACAGAGTTTGACACCGAAAAGCGCGGCGAGTTGGCCGTTAAGCTCCAGCAGACGATTCTGGACGATAACGCCTATGTGTTCTGCTCGTTCCTCCAGATGAACATGATCTCCAAGAGTACCGTCACCGGCTACACCGCCCACGCCTGTGACTACTATCAGGTCACAGCCGATCTGGATATCAACGGCTGACCGGCGATAATTTTAGCTTTGCAGTATCTCTGAAATGCAGAATCCCTCAAAAATACCCGGCAGCAGTCACTCGACTGCTGCCGGGTATTTGTAACTGCATGTGCAGCGGCAAGCCGCTTGCGGGCGGTGCAATTCCTGCGTAAGAGCGGCAAATCAGGAAGCCGTCACATGATGGTGACTACTGTTTGACTACTATCGCTGAAGAAATCGAAAAAGCTAGTTTTCCTAGTGTTTTCAATGGTTTTCTGGAAATCCAGAGAAACCGGGTGTTGTCGGTAAAAACCGCACAACCCTTGAAAACACAGCATTTTATCAGGATGCGCCTGAAAACTCCGACTCTGTAGGTCGCACGTTCGAATCGTGTCGGGCGTACCATAGAAATCCCCACCCCCAACCGGGGTGGGGATTTTTATTGCCCGATACGGTTCGAAGTTTATGCCCCGAAGGGGTAAATCGTGTCGGGCGTACCAAAAGGATGATTTCTTGTGAAATCATCCTTTTTTATTCGTGGGAGAGCGTTTTGTGCGTCGGAATCAAATGTCCCACTCTGCCGGATGGCAGATGTTTTCTTCTTCCTCTATGCGAGTTCCTTATTTCATGCTTCTGCAGGAGAATATGCTATAATAGAAAAATGAAATTTTTATAATATTTCTGCAACCAGCCTGTTTGGTTGCTTACATGATAAGTGAAAAGCAAAATGCCTGAACACTTTTTATGGAGGAATCAAACCATGAAGAAAATTTTTGCTATGAGCCTTGCGGCTGTATTATCACTTTCTCTGCTGGCTGGCTGTACCGGGAAAAAGCAGAACGGAACGCCTGCTGGTGGTCAAACTGGAACGCCTTCTGTTGCCAGACCTGCCAGCGATTATGTGGGAGGCCCTGCCGGCGGGAAGCCCGCGCAGAAGGTAGAAGTCAATTTTGAGGGGCGTGTCGCCGCCGTTGAAGATGGTAAAGTCACGCTGGAAGACGGTACGGTGATTCTCACCGATGGTGCGGATATTGCCGCTCCCGATAGCAGCGCCGGGAAAATTTCTGCCGGCGATTACATTCAGGGCTATGCGGAAGACCCTGACGCAGCGGAACTGAATGCAACTGCCATTCTGATTACTGTGCTGTAAAAACAATACGTTCTGCGCCGTCGGTAGATCTGGACGGCGCAGAACGTACTACAAGGAGAACCGCTACTTTATGACGGATTTTGAGATTGTTGTGCTATACTGGAAACGTTCCGAGGAGGCTATACGGACAAGAGAAATCGTCATAACACAATTAGCGAGGCCGGCCATGTGCGAACACTGGCCGACCTCATATCATTAA
>OOCB01003917.1_pt1 | contig 13550 bp, 4 predicted proteins | sample 1671351 | NCBI WGS metagenome assembly OOCB01 (sample SAMN06348148, study PRJEB24527) | human gut metagenome | biome: human gut; feature: ankylosing spondylitis patient; material: feces | host: Homo sapiens | place: China | collected 2015-10
AAAGAACAGAATAATGAGAAACAGCTTCCCAGACAGGAAACGACACTGGGAGAAGATATCTTTCAGCTGTTATTGAAAAAGGAAATGGAACAGCAGAAAAACTGACTTTCACAAATAATCAGGCAGCCTTTACATTGAAAAAAGATGAATCTGTAGATATCAGTTGCTTACCGACAGGATGGACATATACCGTTACGGAGCCAGCACCGGGAACAAACTTCGAGGTGTCATACTCGATAAATGGTGGATCGAAAACCGTTGGAGAAGCAGCATCATTTACAATGGCAGCAACAGGAACGGAAGATATCCAATTTACAAATACATCAACCGTGGCACCGCCCGTAACCGGAAGAAATATTCAGAATAATAGCTGGATTATGATGCTGATTGTGGTTTTACTGATTGGCATTGGAAGCATGGTATTTTTCAGAAAAGTAAAAAGAAAATATCATTAAGGCAAAAAGGAAGAATTGTGCTTGTGAAGTGAAGAACCTGAAAGTATGATTCTTCCTTTTACAATGAAAGAAACAAGAAAAATGTTCAGGATAAAAATCATTATTGGGGACGGACAGAGAGGGTGACATTATGCAGCTTACAAATACAACGGATTATGCCATTAGAATCGTATGTTATCTAGCATCAGAAAATAAGGTAATAACTACAGCAGAACTATCTCGTGAATTAAATATTCCGGCAAGTTACATTCCTAAAATAACAAAGCAATTAAAAGAAAAAGAAATTGTTAAAGCGGCAGAGGGATCGAATGGAGGCTATATGCTGGAAAAACGACCGGAAGAAATTTCTCTTATGGACGTTATTAACTGTACAGAGTCAACAATGGCAATTAGCAGATGTCTGGAGAAGGACGGATACTGTTCCAGAAATTATTCAGATTGCTGCAAGGTACATAAGGTGTTACTGGATCTGCAGAACACTTATAATAACAGGCTGGAAAATGTGAAAATATCAGATATTATTCAACCGGGCAAAGATGAATATTTTGGACGTTTTTATGTAGTTATAAAATTGAATTTAAAGGATCAAACATATGAATGTATTTATTCCCACGTACATGAAGTCTATGATAAAGTAAGTGATTCAGCTACCTATGATGAGTTTATAAGGAAGTACACAGAACAATATGTATATGAACAGGATCGCCAGAAGTTAAGACGATTTTTGACAAGCGAAAAGCTTACGGAACACTTAGTAGACGGCTGTATGGAAGATGATATGTCCTACCGCAGAATATGTGATAATGAAGCAGATTCTTATATTTGGATGGAAGCAAAAAGATATGTAGATGAGACGGAGAATATTGCCATTCTCACATTACATAATGCGAAGGTCATTCCAGATACGATTGTTAATATGGAACAGGAATTGCGGAAGAAAGAAAAGAATATCACGAAACAGTATTGGGATATGGTTTCTTTGCTTGTTGCGGTATTGAATCACAATAATCTGGTGGAAACGGAACATCAGGATGATATTAGTTTTTATACGGAGCAGGTTTATCGCCAACTGCAGAAAAATTATCCGGAATATGGAATTACCGAAGAAGAGATTGAAAATGTATCACACCTGGCACCAATCCATGATATTGGTAAAATCCGGGTACCGATAGAAATATTGAATAAAAATGGGAAATTAACGATAGACGAGATGGAAGTCGTGAAGCAGCATCCAATTACCGGTGCAGAGATGACATTGAGATTTCCGAATGGTATGACAACAGAGAAATTGAATAAGTACAGCTATGAAATCTGCCGACATCACCATGAGAGATTTGATGGCTCTGGATATCCGGACGGTTTAAAGGGAGATCAGATTCCGCTTTGTGCTCAGGTGGTCGGTTTGGTGGATGCCTATGATGCTTTGGTCAGTGAGCGACCATATAAACGAAAACTGAAACATGCCGAGGCGGTAAGGATGATTGTAAATGCTGAATGTGGAGCGTTTTCCATGAAATTGCTTCAATGTTTTTTTACTGCGGCTATGCAAAAAGAGTGGGTGCAGAAAGTAGAATCAAACAGAGAAGAGTAAGGAAAAAGTCCAGTAGGTATTTGATGAAAATGAAAGAAAATTTAACGGATATTATAATAAAATTAGTTATTTTATGCTAAAAAATCATTCTAGATATTAGAATGCAATATTGAGTAAAGGGTAGGAATTTTTATTCCGATTAGAGGTCCAGATATGAAGAAAAAAGGAAGGATAGAGAACAGAATTATCGCAGTAATACTATGTATGGCTATCTTATTTTCTCAAGTGAATATTGCGGATGCGGCAGACGTAAATCCATCGGGTACCAACACGAGTCAAGTGACACTTTCTGATGATGCCAATAAGAGTAATGGTGAAGTATCAACCGAGTCCACAGTTTCAGATGAAATAAATGGCACCACGGAATCCGAATCTAAGATATCGGAGGAAACAAGTGAAAACTCGAAAAATGACGAATCGGAATCGTCCGGTGGAAATGTTAAAGCGGAATCAACAGATAATATAGATGCTTATTATAAGGATAGTAAAATATGCATTTATAATTATGAACAATTAAAACAGATTGGTTCAGATGCTTATATTTACACAGGTGATAAGGATGGAAAGATTGGTTCTGGAGAAGTAGTAAAGAATGAAGGCACAGAGCTAAAATACGGTGCAGATGCCCAGTACATTTTGATGAATGACATCCAGATGAACTCGGAACAGATTTGGTCAGTACCGGATTCATTTACCGGAACTATCACAGGCACGAAACTAGAAGAAAACGAAACACCAACGCTGTATGATAAGGAAACGGATACAATCTACATATATAATCCATATCAGTTAATGGTACTTGCACAGGAAGAATCTGAAACAGAACCTGTTATGACATTAGATTATGATGCACCACAGTTTGGTATGGGGCAGATGATTTACCCGGATGGAGAAGATCAGGAGTATCTGACTTATAGTAAGTCTCATAATTATGTGTTATCGCAGAAGTTTAATTCGGATAAGCCAGAACTGGTTGCAGATCAATTGACAGAAAAATCAGCGAATGGAGTTCAGTGGCTAGATGGTGAACATGCAGATGGAAGAACAAAACCGGGACAATTATATGTAGAAGTTTCCGGGAAGAAATATATTCTGATCGGAAATGAGTCACAGTTGCGGGCGATTGGAAGCAATAAGAGCGTAACTCCGAGACTGTATGTTTATTACCGTCAGGGGTTAGTAAGCGGATTACTTGGCGGAAAGCCTTTCTACACACCATACTATCCAGGCGATGCGGATCTTGGACTTGATGCTGTTGCTGCAGAAGGGGCAACTACCCATCTTTCTGGATTCCAACAAAAGCCAGATACAGTGAAAGGTGATAACTCGTATCTATATTATAAAGATAATGGTAAGTATAAGCTGGCAGATGTCGATTTGACAAGCGATGATATTGTTACGGGTCTGTTGAAGGGAGTAGGCGGACTGTTAGGGACATTATTGGGTGGTCTTACAGTAGGAACTGGTAGTTTATGTGGTGTTAACGACCAAGGGTTACCTGACAATGAAACAGCGAGTCTGATGAAGTTAAAGCAAGAATATGGTGGCTTAAAATATTCATCCAATGCAAATTACATCATTTTTCGAGATATTGACTTATCCAAGGATGGTGTGAACTCAAATAAAGAAGATGATCTGTGGACACCACTTATGGTATCGGGGGATATCAAAGGTGCAAAGTTAGCAGATGAACAAACAAAGATTACGGATGGAAACACGATTCTGGCAACTGGAAGACCTGTGATTTCTAATGTGAATGTGAACCAGACAGAAGAAATGGATGGCTCTAAGTACATTGGAATTGGATTTTTTGGAACAATTACGAATGAGGTGAATGTAAACAACATTGGTGTCAGCGCCGGAACGGTTACGGTTTCCAATCTGGAACTTCATAATGTAGACGTAAAAAATAATACAAATAAACACAAAGATACACAAACGCTTATCAGTGGGTTGACAACCTTGCTTGGAGGAATACTTGGAGGAACAGTAGATACCCTTCTAGGAATTCTGACTTTTGGCAAATTAAACTTAAATTTAAAGGACACATTGGAGGCTCTTTTAAATGCCAGAGCAAAGGATCCGACAATCTATGCAACAGGAGCTTTTGCCGGAAGAATGGTAGGCGATGTTGTTGTAGAAAAGTGCGATGTGACAGGAATAGTTTCCGTTACGAATATTAATGATCGAACAGGTGGATTTGTCGGTTACACAGAAGGTGTTACGCAGTATGAGGGACTTTCCCAGGCACTTGGGGTAACAGTTAAAGCATTATCGGCTTTATTAAATGTTATACCGGGACTTGGATTAGGCGACTTGATTACCATTCTTTTAGATAACGCGTTGCCAGTTGGAAGTTTGATACCGACAGGGTATAAAAATGTAAATATCAAAAACTGTCATGTAGAGAATCTGGCAGGAACTATCGGAGCTGCGGATAAAGATTATGCAGGTGGTTTTGTAGGACAGCAGGTAGGAACAAGAATCTTTGACTGCTCCGTGAAAAACAGTAGTTATTCTGTAACGGCAAAAGAATACGGCGGAGGATTTGCAGGAATCAGCAGAGATGCGGAAATCCGAGGTTTGTTAAGTGATGTAGGTGTTGAACTTATTCGAGTAATGCAGCCACAGAGTATCTTGTTAAATTGCAATCTGACAGGATGTAATGTCTCAGTATCCGGTGACAATTATCAAGGTGGTATTGTAGGAGCACAGACAAACAGCTATGCAGTCAACTGTGGAGCGAGCGGAAGCATTGCAGTTAAAGCAAGCGGAAGTTATGCCGGTGGTGTGAGTGGTATTTCAACAGTTGGATGGATTACAAACCTTGGAAATAAAGAAGTCAAGGATGCAAGCCTTTTAACAACAGTGAAAGACTTGTTGACAGGTCTTTTGTCGAGTGATCCGGAAAAAGCAGGTATGCTCTTGTCACTTGTAGGAATTGCACCATCAGCAATCTTGGGATGTAACATGGATTGTTCATCAGTTTCAGTTGAGGCTGGTAAGAGCTATTCCGGTGGTATTCTTGGTGGCGGTGATGGCGTCTATATTGCGGAATCCAGTACAGAGTATCTAAATAAACTTCCTTATTGGAAACATGGTGGAACAGATGCAAGTAGCGTAGCACAAAGAGATAATGTGCTTACAGGATTAAAAACAGTTACGGCAGGTGAAAATCGTGTCGGAGGTATTGCCGGAAGTGTAACAACAGCAAATGTCACAGGACTTTTAAATAATACGCTTGGAATCGGAAACTTTCTTGGATTTACTGTGCATCATGTAACGGTGACGGGAGTAAGTGATGGATATACAGTAGAAGCAAAAGAAAATTATGCCGGCGGAGCACTTGGTGAGGCTGTTGGTGGAGATGTGGATACTGTAACATTGAATCAGGTAAAATCTGTTTCGGCAAAAAACAGAGTAGGTGGTTTTATCGGTTGTGCAGGTCCGGGAGATCTGGCTGGTGGAAACGGACTGACTTTGAATCTGTTAGGACTGAACAACTTGCTGAAAGTAGAAAATCTGCTTTCTGTGGCAGAAGGTGTCAGAGTTAAAATCAATGAAGCTCATGTAAATGGCATCGCAGGAGGCATGACTGTAGAAGCAACAGGTGCAAATTCCAACGGCGAAGTAGTGGATTATACAGCCGGTGGTTTCATCGGAAAGAGTAACAGCTGTGAGATCATTAAGTCTGATGTGAAAAATTTAAAAGAAGTAACAGCAAATGATACAGATGGTTTTGCAGGAGGATTTGTAGGTTCTTCACAGACCGGAGGTCTTGCAGATGTAGCTGGTGAAACGGATGTCAAGGCTTTGCTAAATGCAAATAAGTTGTTAGGTGCTGTCACGTACTTGCTTCCTTCTTATACAGAGTGCACGGTTACTTATGTTGATAAAGGTGGAGTTGCTGCAGATACAGCAGGCGGTTTTGCCGGAAACTTCCAGAGTGGAACGGTTAACAACCAGGGCGCAGGAGAAGGTACCTATTATTCTGTCTATAATCTGGATCATGTAAATGGGCAGTCTTATGCCGGAGGCTTTGGCGGAAATGTTTACTCCGGAGCATTGGCAGATGCTGGAGGTGGAATCAGCATTCTTGGAGGAATCACAGGTCTGAATATTAATGTCGGAGATTTACTGAACCTGATTAATGCTTACATTCCATATGTACAGTATGCAGGAGTTAAATCCGATAATGGATTTACGGTTACGGCTAATAAAATCAAATCGGATGATACGAATTCTGGTAGTGCTGGTGGCTTTATTGGTTATGGCAGTGGAGTTCAAGTTAGTCATTGTGATGTAACAAATTTAAAACATACAAAGGTAACACCTCCTAAAGATTTAGAGGGTGAAGATAGTTCAAATTATTTTGGTCAGGATAGTACATATGCAGTAAGTGGAGCCAGATATGCCGGTGGATATATCGGATATATGAATATTGGTTCCGCAGTTTCTGTTGGAAAAGGATTGAGCGTACTTGGTCACTCAATAGGAATCAAAAATGTGCTCGATGCATTGAATGTGGTCGTTTCTACAATTGAGCATTCCAATGTTACAGGAGATGTTGGAGGTTTTGCAGTAAAAGCAACTTGGAAAAATACAGCATCCGATGCATCAGCAAATGACATACTTGGTGATGCAGGTGGTTTTGCCGGAAAGATTTCTGGTGGGCACATTCAGGATTCCAATGCAAATAACTTCTCTTATATCATTGGTCAGATTACAGCCGGTGGTTATGTAGGAGACTTGCAACCGGGAAATGTGGCAAATGTACTAGGAAATGCAAGTATTTTAAAAGGACTTGTGGATGTAGAAAGTGCATTAGCATCTGTTGCTGAGGATTTTGTACCAACGATCAGAAACAGTTGCACAACATGTATTCCTTGTGGTGGTGCAGTTCGTGCAGATGCGGCCTCCACAAAGCAGGTACAACGAGGTATGGCCGGAGGTTATGCAGGACATAATGAAGGCGGTCACATCTGGGGAAACAATACAAAGAAATGGAAAGGTAAAGAAGAATATACCGGACCAACAAGTACTTGTAAAGCAGTAAGAATCCGTTCGGTATACGGAAAAGAAATTGCAGGTGGTTTCACAGGTCTTATGGAGTCAGCCGATACAGCAAGTACCGGAAATCTGTCCTTATTATGGGGACTGGTAAAAGTAGATAACATCCTTGGAGCACTCAGTGTTGTCTATCCGACGGAAGAAAATACGGCAGTTTATGGACCACTTGCCCAGATGGATTATGAAAACTGGAATAAATGGGTGGAGTTTGTCGGAAAAAAGGGTGGTTACGGAAGTGATCTTGCTGAGCATGGAACAGTAAATAATCAGGCTGAACTGGACGCAATCATTGGAAAGTATGCTTACGGATACAATGTTGTAGCAGGAAGAGTCAATTATCGGGATGAGATAAAGCTGGCAAATGGCGGAGCAGCCGGTGGCTATGTCGGATCGATGCAGACCGGAACGATAACAAATGGACAGGCTTATCAGGCAAAGACAATTAAAGGGCTTCGATGCGCCGGGGGCTTTGCCGGAGAAATGGTGAATGGCGGAGCAGCAAATCTAGGAGGCGTTGATATCCTTGGTCTTAATCTGCAATTAGGACAAATGCTGCAGGTACTTAATGTCTTTGTGCCGGTAATCAAGAAATCTTCGGTAGAGGGTTATCAGAGTGGACTGATTGTCCAGTCAGAAGGTGTAGATAACAAGGATACCTGTGGTTATGCTGGAGGTTATGTAGGAAAACTGATTGGTGGACAGATCTGGGGCGAAAATGATGCACGCTGCAAGGTCACAAAGCTGAGACGAGTTGACGGAAGAAGTTATGTCGGTGGATTCGTCGGAAGCTCTAGACCAGGAAGTGTAGCAACATTGAATCCAACTGCAGGAGAAGGATTGCTCAGCCAGCTTCTGAATAAACTGTTAAATACACCAGCAGATTTGATAAAAGTATTAAATGCTACAGTCGCAACGATCCGTTATGCAGATGTGGAATCCTGGGACGACTGGGGAATCATCGTAAATGGTGCTCACGCAAGTGGAAGTAATAACACTTCCTATGCAAAAGCAGCCGGAGGATTTGCCGGAAATCTGGAAGGAACGGTACTCGGCAAGAAGGGTACGAAAGAGGCAGGAGTTTCTGTACAGAATATCCGTTCCGTAGTCGCAGGTGAATATGCCGGAGGATGCTTCGGTGTTGCTGATGTAGCCGGAGTTGCCAATATCAGCGCAGGAAATGAAACTTCGCTTCTTGATAAATTATTAAAGCTTGGAAGAACCGATGTGCTGGATGCATTTAGAAGTTATGTATATTACGGAACTGTAAGTGGAAGTAAAGATGCTGGCTTAAGTGTCAGCGCAAACACAGCGATAAAATCCGGACAGAACAATCAGGTTACATATAGCGGAACAGCCGGAGGTTTTGGTGGCTCACTGTTAAATGGTTCTGTGAAAAACAGCAAAGTAACGAGCTTAAGTAATGTAAGAGGTTTAAATAGTGTCGGAGGATTTGTCGGCTATTCTGGAAAGAGCGGAGTAGTTAAGGCAGACAAGATAGACGTTATTGGAGACAATACAGGACAGTTGCTTGGTGGAGCTCTTGGAGTTATGGACATTTTTGGTTCTCACATTGATGACTGTGCAGTTACAGGAACTGATGATGGTTACACTGTGCAGAGTACAAATGGAGATGAGCAGGTTGCCGGAGGATTTATCGGATATGCAAATCTTGCAAGAATGTCGAATTGTACAGCAGGTGACAAGACGAACCAGAAAATTGGACTGAAACAGGTAGCGTCAGGTGGGACAGCCGGAGGATTTGCAGGACGAACAAGTTTCGCTTATCTTGCAGATTTAAAATTGGATTCAGGAGCAGTGAATGTAATATTCTCGGTTGTTAATCAACTTGTAAAAGCATTATATTTGGATAAAGCTCAGGCTTTAGATCTTCTGAAAATTAATCTTGGAATTATTAAAGTGGAGGCTCTTTACGAAGGAAATTTGATTCACGTAAATCTGCTTGGATTGGATATCTCTGTAGGACTTTCGAAGAAGTCAACAGATAACAAACAGGAGACAGATCTTGCAATTATTACGATTGGAGATTCATCCATCAAACTTCCATGTAATGAAAATGGACTTTTGAATGATAATGATGCCAAATCCAATATCAGTGTGAGTCTGATCAAGGCCAATCGAACAAGAATTACAGATAGTAATGTCTACGGTGTCAGTCATGGATATGATGTCTATGCCGGTGGTGCCGGAAATAACAATGATGGTGATGCTAAAGACGGACGAAGTGGTGGCTTTGTTGGATTCAACGATGAAGGACTTTTGAAGAATAACAACATGTATTACTGTGATGTGGTTCGTGGAACAAAAGATCTTGTCGGACCATTTAGCGGAATAAGTAAATTAGATTCACAATATAAGTTCAACACATTGGAAAAAGTGGAAGGTGAGGACAACAATTACCGTATTTATAGAAAGCTGGAGAAGACACTGGATCAGATCAAAAAGAATTCAGACAGGTTGAATCTCAGCTATGAAAAAGACGCTTCCAGTGGATGGGATATTTACACATTGGGCCATATGAATTCGGTAAAAAGCTATGATACTTTGAAAAATGCAAAGCTGACAGATGATACATCGTCTACGACAGCAGAACTGAAAGCATATGAATCGTCGGCAAAAGCAGTATTGATGTCAGATACCAAAACAACATTGAACACGGGAGATAGTGATACACCGGAACCATCCGAGTCACAGGATCCATGTGATGAGAACATCAAACTGACAATCAATAAAGTTTGGAAGGATTTAAACAATTTTGATAATTCAAGACCAAACAGTATTACGGTAACAATATCACGTACCTGGAAAGATAAGGCAGGAAATGAAAAGACAGAAACAGTTCCACGTTACGAGAGTTACCCAATAGAAGGTTCCAGCGATAAATCTAAATGGCAGAAGGTGATAAAGGAACTCCCGGCATACACGACAGATGGAGATGAAATTTATTATTACACGTATTCCATCACAGAAGCAAAAGTGGATGGTTATACAACAACGATAGATAAATCGCAAGATGGATTTACCTTCACAATAACTAATAGACATTTCCCAGGTCTTCCGGATACCGGAGGATACGGAAGCTATTTGATTTACCTGATAGCTGTTCTGCTTTTCCTGGTATATTTCGTAATGAGATATAAAAAATGCAAGGAAAATAAAAAAGCAGAAAAACTATAAAAAAAATTCTCAAGAAAAGGAGATAAAGGACATGAAGAGAATGAAAAAAATCATGGCATTAATGCTGGCAGCGATTATGATGATGGCTATGTCTGTTACAGCATTTGCCACAGAAGGTGCAACAGGAATACGCACACTTACTGTGAGTGCAAACGGTGGACAGGATCTGACAGGTCAGACAATCAATCTGTACAAATTATTTGATGTGACAGAGTCAAAAAGCGGAGAAACAACAAACTATGCATATACAGTGAATACAGCATCAGGGTACAAGAATGCACTGGTATCTGTATTAACTGAGGCAGGAAAAACAGTTACAGTGGGATCTAAAGATGAAGAGTTTGCAAAAGCAGTTTTTGATATTGGAGCTAAAGATTCTAAAGAAGTACAGAGTTTTGCAAATAAGTTTACAACATATGCGTTGACGAATAGTTTAGCAGCAACAAAAACTTCTGGAAAAATTACAGAAGAAAATAAAACATCTTTTGAATTTACAGGTTTAGATGCAGGATACTACTTAGTATATGTAACTGGTGGAAAAGAGATTCAGTCTTCCTTAGTTACAGTAGACGCTGATACAACTACAGTAAATTTAAAATCAGAAACACCAAGCATTAATAAAACAGCTGATAAAACAACAGTAAATATCGGTGATGTCGTAACATATACCGTAAAAGGTTCTATTCCGGATACAACAGGATATGCAGAATATGCATATAAAATCCATGATGAATTAACTAAAGGTCTTGATTTTGTAAATAATGCAACAGGAACAGCTTGTACAGATAATAAAGTAGCTGTTAAAGTGGCATTTACAAATGCAACAGATGCAGGTAAAGCACCAACAGAAGCAACACTTGATGCAGAAAACAATAGAAAAATGTCTCTTGACTTGTCTGCATGGATAAGAGCTAACCAGGAAAATAAAGGAAAAGAATTCACAGTTATATATTATGCAAAAGTAAATAAAGATGCGGAAGTAACAAATAATAACAAGGCTTCATTAGAGTACGGAAACAATCCAAACGATACAACAACTACAACACCAAGTGAAGCAAAAACACCGACCTATCCGTTAGATATCTTAAAGAAAAAAGCAGGTATTGCTGGAGCTACAACTGAAAAGTTAGCAGGTGCAAAATTTAAGTTATATTCTAACAAAACAGATGCGGATAAAAATGATGACACCAAAGCCATTAAAGTTTCTCCAGTAACTACGGGAGTTGCTGGAAATTATGTAGTAGATCCAACATCTTCTACTACAGAATTTGAATCAGTTGAAAATATTGAAAGAAAAGATTACAACCTTCGTGTCAATGGTCTTGCAGAAGGAACATACTATTTAGTAGAGACAAAGGCACCAGACGGATTCAATAAGTTGACAGCACCAGTCGAAATTAAAATCACAAAAAGCACAGATACAGATGTAAATAATTGGACTATTTCCAAAGCTGGAACAGTTGAAACTGACAAAATCATCGACATCGAAAACAGCACAGGTTCCCTTCTTCCATCCACTGGTGGACGTGGAGCTATTGTATTTGCTGTAATCGCAGCTCTTCTGGTATTCGGTGTAGCAGTAAGCTATATCCGTGATAAAAGAAAAGAAGCAAAATAATTTTACCAGAGATATACATTAGTATTTAAGGAATGGGCGGTTATTTTCCTCGGAAGGTAACCGCAATTCCAAGTATAACAACAGGGAGAATGAAATGAAAAGTAAGAAGAAAAAGAAAATAACAATAAAGGATATCATTCGTTTGATCGTGCTTTTGGTTGCATTCTCCGTATTGTTATATCCAACGTTTAGTAGTTATCTGAATGAAAAGAACAGTTCAAAAGTGGTATCTTATTATGACAAAGAAAGCGTAAAGTTAAGTAAAGCAGAAAAAGAACAGATGTTGGAAGATGCGAGAGCATACAATAAGGAAATGTTAGGAAATATCGATTTAATCGATCCATTTTCGCAGGAAGATGTGGAAATAGATGCTCGTTATGAGAGCCTGTTAAACGTAGATGGTTCTGGAATGATGGGATACATTCGCATTCCTAAGATTAATGTAGAACTTCCAATCTATCATGGAACAAGTGAAGCTGTGCTACAGGCAGGTGTCGGACATTTTTGGGGTACGTCTCTTCCTGTAGGTGGAGAAAGTACACATACAGTTCTGACCGGACATAGAGGTCTCCCGACAAAAACACTATTTACCAATATGGATAAGCTGAAAGAAGGGGATATATTCTATATCAAAGTTTTAGATGAAACCCTGGCATATCAAATAGATCAGATATTAACGGTTTTACCGGAAGAGACAGATGCATTAGCTATTGAATCCGGCAAAGACTATGCAACGCTTGTTACTTGTACTCCATATGCGATCAATACACACAGACTTTTAGTCCGTGGACATCGGATACCATATGAGGAAGCAACGGAGCAGGAGCCGGATGTAGATGTGAAACCGGAATTATCCTTTACTGCTAAAGTGTTGATTGTAACCATCATAGTCATTTTCATAGGATTAATTTTAACTGTAATTTACAGTATAAGGGATAGAAAAAGGAGAAAAATAAGGTGATAAAAAAGATAAAAAGTATTTGCATTTTTTTCATGGTCACACTTATTCTTTTCGGCAGTTTTATAGATGTTTCAACGATTCATGCTGAGGCTGGAACCAGAAAAGGAAGTATTCAGATCATTTACAAGGGGAGAAATCATGCAGATGAAGAAGTAATTCTTTCTTGGGCAGAGTTCGCAATATTTCCAATTCAATATAAGAAAAATGATGAGTGGATCTGGCAAAATGGTTTTGAAAATTCAGGAGTGTCGCTAGGAGACACAAGTGCAGATGCAAGAGAAAAACAAGCAAAACAATTGTTTACCTTTGCGAAGGAAAATAATATTTCCGGCTTAACGCAAGAAACAGATACTTCTGGATGCACGATTTTTGGAGAATTGGATGAAGGAATTTACCTAGTTGCACAGATAGGAAATGTAGAAAGTGCTACAGATAAATTTGAATCTGCTCCATTCCTTATTAATGTTCCATCTGAAATCAATGGGAGTGTAGAATATAATGTAATGATAGAGCCAAAAGCTGAATGGGTTTCACCAGAAACACCACCGAACAATCCAGATAAGCCAAAGGATCCGATACCTTCAAAACCAGATAAGCCAAATACTATTCAGAAAATAATAAATACGGTAAAAACCGGAGATACAACAAATATAGTTGCAT
>OOCB01003918.1_pt1 | contig 13549 bp, 9 predicted proteins | sample 1671351 | NCBI WGS metagenome assembly OOCB01 (sample SAMN06348148, study PRJEB24527) | human gut metagenome | biome: human gut; feature: ankylosing spondylitis patient; material: feces | host: Homo sapiens | place: China | collected 2015-10
TCTCTCTCTCTCTCTCTCTCTCTCTCTCTCTCTCTCTCTCTCTCTCTCTCTCTCTCTCTCTCTCTCTCTCTCTCTCTGCCTGATTTTTCTGGGCCCATTGTCTTCTATCGATAAGGATAAGAACGCCCCGTGCCGAAACATCGTTTCGGCACGGGGCGTTTTGTTTTTTCAGGAAATCTTGGAAGCACGGCGGACAGATTTTTCTAGTCCATCTTCTCTTGGGAGTTTCCATGTTGCGGAAAGACGATGCGGCATCGAGGCGGGAAGCATGTCCCTTTCATGAAGGCACCGTTCAAGAGAATTTACAAGCCATGTGCGGATCCGTTGCGCAGGGAGAGCACTCTCTTGAGTCCTGCACATGGCCGGAGGAAGAATATGATGTGCCCCTTTTTTGTGCGTTTGCGGAAGAGGCGCCTCTGGACGAAGGCGATATCCCTTTAGAAATCATTCAGTATGATCCCACGGATTATTTCATAGACGGCAACGGGCAGTTCACGTTTCTCATCGGAAAAGGGGTGTTGGACGTACTGTTGAGACATGGACGGGAAGGCGTTGCCTCCGTTTCGGGGATTGATGTGTTCATTGACACGTCTCTGCCGATAGCCGCCCCCGGTGACCTGAAAGCCTGCCTCGGCCTTTGGGTTGATAGGAATAAACTTTTTGGTTTCACGAAAGATAATGGATGGTTCCTTTCGTACTCTTTGAACGGCCTGCCCAAAGGCGCTGTCGAAATGAGGCACAAGGAAGGCGCCATCATGGTGATGGACAAGAAGTCGATACTCAGTCCGGCATGAGAGGCGAACGTTCCGCGGTGTTCGCCAAACGATATTTTTTCATCCACTTAACAGTATTCGGAGCATATGATGGCAGACCTTACTCTCAGACATCCTGCGAATGGAGCCAATCAGGTTATCCCTAGCGAAAAATTTGACCACATCGCGTTCGATTTTCCTTCGGACAGCGTGGTTCTTTCCAAGGAAGGCAATGATCTGCTTCTTTCCTTTGAAGACGGAAGCCGGATTACCCTTACTGATTTTTACACGACTTTCTCCAAGGACAGCATCCCGGACTTCATCGTGGATGGAACGTCCGTTTCCGGCTCCGAGTTTTTTGCAGCCCTTAACGAACCCGATCTGATGCCCGCGGCAGGTCCGGCGGTAGCGGCTTCGAACGCCGACGGCGGCCGCTTCCACGAGTACACGGACGCTTCCCTCATGGATGGGGTCGAACGTCTTGGCGGCCTTGATCTCGGCTTGAACCGCGCTGCTGAACCTGATCGTGAATTAGAGGCTTACGGCAACAGAGGCGTGGAGGAAGAGGAGACTGTCGTTGAAGAAGTGATAGTGCCCGAACGCCCGCTGTTCAACGACGCCCCCTCGGGCGGCTCGAGCGTGGTGACCACGGACGAAGGCAACATCCCCGGCATGGGCTCGCAGCACGAGACGTCGGCCACGCAGCCCTTCGGAGCCGCGACGGACGGCTCGTTCAAGATGGAGCTGCACGGCGCGGACGCCACGGTGAGCATCGGCGGCACCGAATTGAAGGTGGAAAACGGCAAGCTGTACCACAACGGCGTTGAAGTGACGGCGGACGCCGCGGTGTCCGTGCCCGGCGGCACGCACGGCACGCTGACGGTGACGGGCATGGATGCGGACGGCCTCTACACCATAACCGTCGTCCAGACTGGGACCGACGGCAATGAATTCCAGTATTCCTATACGCTGGAATATGATTCGACCAAGGTCAAGGAAGGATTTGGCGGCGATCTCAAGGTGGTGGCCACGGACGGAGATCTGGATACCGCAACCGATACGGTCCATATCGCCGTCACCAATACCGCTCCAGAAGCGGCGGATAATATCTATGACATCGACAAGGCCGTGGCCGGAGAAAGCATCATCTCCGCATCGGCGAGCGCGGTGCTCGGGGACAGCATCATTACGGTGGGCGGTACTGTAGGCGACAGTATCCATACCGGATGGATGACGGACAAGCAGGATGACGCGTTCTCAGTTTTGGAAGATGGGGTTGCGGGTGACCTTTTCGGCAAGTTCTTCTCGGATCTGGGCGGCAACAACCTGACACTGGATACCTTAAAGGACGCCGCACACATCTACACGTTGAAGATTTCCTCCGGGACGAGTGCTGATCAGGTTCAGGCCGCGGTCAAGTACGCCTCGGAACACAACCTGCTGCTGTACATCGAAGGAGATTTAAACAGTTTGCTGCTGGGGAATACGCCCCTGAATTGCGTCACCATCGTCAACGGCAACCTCTCCATCAACAGTGAAGGGTTCGGCGCGAACAGCTTCTTGTATGTCACGGGCAATGTGCACGCCGGAGAGGATTTCACGGTGAGCGGCGGTTTGGCCGTGGGCGGGGATCTTAGGGGGTCCGCATCCATTGAAGTGGAGCATACCGCTGATGTCTTCACGCCCGACAACGTGGTCATCAGCAGCACGGTCCCCTCGGGAGAGGTGCCGAGTACATCGATCATGATCACGTTTGAGGATCTGTTGCACAACGACATGGACAGGGATGACGCGTCCGTGTCCAAGGACGGCCTGCATATCACGGAGATCACCATAGGCGGTAAGACATATACTTCCCATGATGCTTCCACGGACATCTCGTACAACGAGACGACGAAGATCTCGATCGATTGGCAGAAGGGCACGATTTCGGTTACGAATACCGGAAAGAACAGTGAATCTATCCAGTTCGGCTACGGGGTGGAAGACCGGCACGGCGCGACCGACAGCGCAGACATCACCGTCAACGTGACCGCTACGACCGGCGCGGGCTCCATCGGCGACGACCTCCTGCAAGGCGCGACGACGACGGAAAACGTCGCTATGAGTTACAACATCTCATTTGTGTTGGATAACTCGTTGTCGATGGGCACAAAGGATTGGTGGGGAAATTACAAGTATACGGAGGGATGTTCCTACGATACGGCTCAGAAGGCCGTCGCTCAGTACATCACAAAGCTGTGGAGCGATATCAAGGGGACCGATGCTGTCATCAACATTCAGCTTGTTAAGTTCGCCGGGTCTGTCAACGCCAATAACACATTCTTGTTGACCAGCGCGACGACGGAAGCCCAACTGAATCAGTTCATCAGTGACTATTTGAATTCTAAGAACCTGTACAGTTCAACAAACTATGAAGATCCGTTGCTGAAGGCTGAAACGTGGTTCAATTCGGTGGAAGCAAACGGACATGACAACAGGCTGTACTTCATCACCGACGGGGATCCGAACAAGTCCAACAGTGGAGGAAGGGACCACGTCGGCAATGCGGAAAAGGTCTATAACCGCATCGTCGGAGACAGCGCCCACCCGGTCGACGTTCACGCCATAGGCATCCTTGGGAATGGCGCGAACAACCTCGACGTGCTCGACAAGTTCGATAATACCCCGAGTGAGGATTCTCCCCACAACGCGACTATCATCAACAACGCGAATGAGTTGTATGACGCCATTGTTTCGTCCACGGTGACGAAGCCCGTTTCGGACACCATCTTCGCCAACAAGGGCGATGATGTGGTCTTCGGAGACACCGCGCAGTTCAGCGTGGATGGGGCCATCGTCTCTCTCGCGGAGTATGTGAAGGCGCAGCTCGGCTTCAATCCGAGCACGGCCGACGTTATCGACTACGTCCGCGAGCATCCTGAGGAAATAGGCAGCGCGCTGGTTCCGAACGCCAACGAGGGCAAGCCGGACATGCCCGATGCCCTGATCGGCGGGGAAGGCAATGACGTCATGTATGGGCAGGGCGGCAACGATCTGCTCATCGGCGACGGCAGCAATACTTCAGGCGCGGACGATACCCTGCACCGGCTCGCGCAGGAACTCGGCACTCTTACGGGGGGCTCACACGGGGTCACTCCGGCATCCCTGAGCGATGCCATCCTGAATCTGGGCCACGATAGCGCCAAGCTGCATGAGCTTGCGGACTGGTCGGAAAAGCATCTGGAAAACTCGTCCGACGGTGACGATTGGCTGTTCGGTGGCGAAGGGAACGATGTCCTCTTCGGTCTGGGCGGCAATGACCACTTGTACGGCGGCTCTGGAGACGACGTCCTTTTTGGCGGCAGCGGAGATGATTACCTCGACGGTGGAGAGGGACGGGATATATTGTTCGGCGGCTCCGGGAACGACATCATCAAGTACGACTCCACCGACTTCCTTGTGGACGGCGGCGACGGCATCGACTTCCTGATTACCGACAACAAGGACCTGACCCTAGACGATCTGCTGCGGAACACCGATCCGAATAATGGCCCGATCGTCCAAAATGTGGAAGTTCTGATTTCCGGGGACCATGCCTTGTCGCTTACGGATACGGCCGGGCTGAAGCAGTACGGCATAGAGCTCGGCCTTGACGGGGACAAGGAAACGCTGACGTTGAGCGATGCATGGACACAGCAGGGCGACGCCTTCGTGAATGCGGATGCGGGCCTTACCATCCAAGTGCATGGCCTCACGCCGGAAACCGTCACGGACGATCAGGCGATGCTCCATAAGTTCATTCTGGAAAACGCGCAGTAACATACACGCATCCTCCCGGATCGACTATACCGCGCAATCCGGGAGGATGCCCGAAGGGCCTATGCGTATCCTCTTTTTGAATTATACTTTTCCCGGACCTCTGGGGACGATGGCCGCCTCGTTGGCCGCACTGCCGGGCAACGAGGTGCTGTTCGCGTCGGAGTACGGGAGGCGGGATTTCTCGCTCCCTGGCGTCAAGAGGGTTCTTCTGAAGAAGCCCAAGGACAGGAAGAAGGCTGTGGCATCGATATCGACCCCCGCCCTTGACGCCGGGGAACGGGATTGGACCATGGCCTATTTGCGCGGCCGGGCCACGGCTTCGTCGCTCATGGGCGTGCTTGCGGAAGGGTTTGAGCCCGACATGGTGATCCTGTCGGGTTCTATGGGCAACGGTCTGTTTGTGCGGAACCTGTTCCCGGAAGCTTTCCTTGTCGGGTATGCCGACTGGTATTTTCGGGACGAGGCCGAGACCCGCTATCCTCTCAGCACCATGCCCGACATCCCCCTGGCCCCCCGCAATATCCGCAACACGCTGCAAGCGAAAAACTTTTTTGATTGTAACTGCCATTTTACGACGACGGAATGGCAACGGGAGCAATACCCCGAAGGGATGCGCGGGTTCATTTCCGTACTGCGGAAGTGTGTGGACACGGAGTTTTTCGCTCCGGCCCCCGCCAGCCGATTCAGTTTCGGGGACTGCGAACTGACGGAACGGCAAGAGATCGTGACCCTTTCCGTGCGGGATGCCGCCCGGTTGCGGGAGGGTGGTTTCTGGTGCGAGCTGCCGTCCCTGCTCTCGGCGCGGCCGGATTGCCATGTGGTTCTTATCAGCACGGGCAAGGAGGTCCGCCTCGATTGCCTCCGGGAGAGCATGGCGGCGTTTCCCTCCGGCATGAGGGGCCGGATCCACCTGCTGGATTTCCTCCCTCCGGGAGCCTACCGCGACCTGTTGTGTGTCTCCTCGCTGCATCTCTGCAAAGATATTTCCTTTATGCTGCCTTCCGAACTCTTGGAGGCCATGAGCTGCGGGTGCGTCGTGCTCGCGCCCGACACCGGAGCCGTCCGCGAAGTCCTCAGCGACGGCCAGAACGGTTTTCTGTACCCCTCCGGGCGCAGGATGAATTGGGTCATGCTCATAACCCTGTTGCTCGAAAGGCGATCCGAGCTGCTCTCCATACGCCGGAACGCCCGGAAGACCGTTTTTGGGAAACACAATAAAAATACCCTGTTACCAAGGCATATTGCTTTCCTGATGGACCGTTACAGCCATTGGCGCGCCCAACAAATACAACTCGCGGAGGGAAACGATGTATTCGAATCTACCTCTGCCTAAGCTTCTTGAGATCATTTCGCGGATCGTGAACGACAGCGGATGTACGGTCCGCATCGTCGACGAAATACCTGTGCAGGATAGGGAGATCCGTGAGCTCTGCCTCCAGATTTACGAACTGCGCCGGGCCGCGCAATCCATCGCGCACGGGGAACTGGGAGTCCATTTCGAAAACTGCGGCTGTATGGCTACGTATTTGAAGGACATCATGGATAGGCTCAAGGCGGTCGAGCGGGGGATCAAGGAACTCGCGGAGGGCGACACGCCGGAACTTCCCCGCCTGGGGGCCCTCGGGACGTACTTCGAGCTTATCGGCAATACGCTGCAAGAAAACAGAAGGCTCATCGAGAAGTACAGGAACCTGTCCCTGACCGACATGCTGACGGGCCTGCCGAACCGGCGCGGCTTCCTCGCGCTGGCGGAAAAGAGCTTTGCCCGCGCAAGCCGCAAGCGGCAGAGCATTTCCTTTATCATGGCGGATATCGATCATTTCAAGAAGGTCAACGACCGGCACGGCCATGAGGCGGGGGACGAGGTGTTGCGCGTGGTGGCGCAGCGCTTTCTGGACTGCCTCAGGGTTGAAGATATTTGCTGCCGGTATGGCGGGGAAGAGTTCCTCGTCATGCTGTACGATACGGATGTGATCCGGGCGGCATTGGTTGCGGAACGGCTGCGCAAGAGCATCGCGGGAAAACCGATCTCCACCAGAGGGGAGGAGATCCGGGTGGCGATCAGCCTCGGGGTGACGGAAATCGTCGTTGCCGATTACGCCGGAACGCGGAAATGTCATGCGGAAATACGGCGGGCTGTGCAGGTGTCCGACGCGTTTCTCTACAAAGCCAAGAAAGCGGGCAGGAACAGGGTCGCCGCCAACCTGCCTGAAGAGGATGAGGGGGTGGCGTAGCAAGCCCTCCCGTCTTTCGAAAGGAGAGGGCGCTTGTCGAGGGAAACGCCGATCCGCCTGTGCGCGGTACGGTTTTTTAGGAAAACGCTTGGGGGATGTCCCGAGTGAGCGCGTGGGTGAGTGCCACGCAGGAGGGTGGGTTGCCCTCCGGAGGAGCAAAATATGTACGGTAGAGCCTTTGCGATGATCCTTATGACGGCGGTGCTGTGTCTCGGCGGAATGACGAATGCCCCGGCCGCTCCGACCTCCAACGCCGCCGTGACTTCCGCGCCCGTGCGGGAAAGTGCTGTCACCGTCCGGGAAACCGTGGCCGAGACCATCGCCCACCACCGGGGACTCAAGGTCATTCAGGAAAATCTGGATGTGACCCGCTATGAACTGCGCCGGGCAAAGGCCGGATGGGGGCCGAGCGTGGACGCGACCGGGCGCTACGGCGCCAGCCGCCTGAGCGACGATACCACGCGCTCCTACGGTTCGGATAAGGGCATGTACGCGGCGAGCGGCGTGGGCATTACCCTGACCCAGCCCCTGTGGGACGGCTTCGCCACCCGCAGCCGTGTCCGTACTGGAGAAGCCACCGTTGAATCGATGGAATACCGCGTGTTCGACAACGCTACCTCGTTCGGTCTGGATGGCCTCATCGCCCATGTGGACTACCTGCGGCGGCGTGAAATCCTGCGCCTCGCACAGGAGAATGTGGCGCGGCATAAGGAAATCCTCGCTTCGCAGCGCGAGCGCCTGAACCTTGGGGCATCCACGACGGCCGACCTGACCCAGACGGAAGGCCGCCTTTCCCGCGCCATGTCCACCCTGACGGACGCCGAGGCTTCGTTGCGCGAAGCCGAGGCCTCCTATATCCGGCTGACCGGGAAGCCCGTGCCCCCGTCGCTTGCGGAAGTATATGTCCCTGAAGAGATGTTTGCCGACCCCGACGCGGTGATGAAGGCGGCTGAGGAAGGGAACCCCAAGCTGAAGGCGTATCTTGCGGACATCCGGGCGGCACGCGGCGAGAAGGAACTTGCACAGTCGGCCTACCATCCGAAGATCAATCTTGAAGTTGGGCCGAACTATTCGGATCGCGGCGGCAGGGGGAGCAATTGGACGTCGAGTTTCGACGTCATGGCGACCATGCGTTGGAACCTGTTCAACAGCGGTGCGGATAAGGCCGAGACGGAAGCCGCCGAGTCGCGCATCCGTCAGGCGCGTCAGACCGCCTATAACTTCTTTGATGATTTGAATCTCGAAATCGCGGACACGTGGACCCGTTACATGGCCGCCATTGAACAGCGGAAGTATTATCAGGAAGCGGTCGTTTACAACACGCAGACCCGGGATGCTTATCTGGCGCAGTTCAACCTTGGGCAGCGCAGCCTGCTTGACGTGCTGGACGCCGAGAGCGAGCTCTTCAATTCCGCCACGCAGGAAGCCACGGCGCGCGGGAACGAGATCGTCGGAGCCTATCGGCTGTACGCGCTGGCCGGGCAGTTCCTTCCGGTGCTGAACATAGACGACAAGTCCCTTTACGTTTCCCAGCGCGAAAGTGAACCTTCCAAGTAACCCTGTCTGCCCTTTTTCCGGTGCTCTGCCCCGGACCCCGCCGAGGGGCTCTGCCCCTCGGGACCCCGCAAGGGGGCAGCGCCCCCTTGACCCGGCGGCGCGTTTCCTTTGGCGGGAAGGCCGCCAAAGGAAACGCTTGTGCGGCGTAATGGAAGGGAGGGGGAGTATCTTTTTTCGTCTTTTATCGGAAGCCTGTTGAGTGGGATGTGCCTTGAATCCGTCTCAGTTGTGGTATTCCTACGAGGGAACCATTTCTTTTGGATCCATACAATGATTGCAGTCCGGCGTGGGAAGGCACTCCACTCCCGAAGCGTTTCTTGACTTCATCGGTTTTCTATGTGTATTTTTAGAAAGGTGCTTCCAAACACCTTTATTCCTTGGCGGCCCGCCGTCCCGTTAGAGTGGCTTTTTTTACGCCTCCGTTTTGGCGTAACCTTTGCCTTATTCTCCGGGTGTGGGCTAATACAAGACCGGCTTGCCGGGAATATGCCCGCCGTTCCAAGGACGGTTTTGAGCACCCGGAGTTTTCTATTTTGAAGGCTCCAATCAAAAAAATCCTTGGAGTGCATCATGTCAGAAACGCCTTTTCCTGTTTCCGCTCCCCCTCCCGATGCGGCATCTCTCGCCGCCCTGCTTCAGAGCGCGGCTCAGGCCCTGCTCCGTTCCGGAACGCCGTCCGACGAAGAACACCCCGCGCCTGCGAAGGTAGAGCGAATCCAAGAGGAAATCCGCCATTATCGATTTCCTCCTTTGGCTGTGCGCTGCGAAAAAGAACTGTTGGAAGCGGAAAACGCCGAAGAAATGCGGGAATTGCTGTTCAGAGCGTTCTCTTCGCTTGAAACCTTCGCGGATCTTCTGGAACTGATGAACCCCGAGGCCAAGGTGGAAGGCGTGGTGATGCATACGCTGGCCCGGGAATTGCGGCGTATCGGCAGATTGGTGTTCAAGATCCAAGACGCTTACAGCACCGTGGAGCTTGTGGAAGCATAGCCCGACCACGGCAATACAAATTACCAAACGGATAACCCAAAAGGCCCTTAGCGATAAACCGCCAAGGGCCTTTTTTCAACATACCGGGAAAACCGGTGAATCCCATCCATATCGACGGCGGGGGAGATGCCTTTTCCAACTCCCGCCGGAACGGACTCCTTCTGGGCCGCCCTCCCCACCAGTCAAAAGTCTTGGGAAAGGTGGGGGGTCCGGGGGGAGGGACAACCCTTCTTCAGAAGGGTTTCCCTTCCCCCGGCACGTCGCGCCTTCCCCAAACGTCCTTTTTTTGCACTCTCCCCCCGGCACTCCGCGTTCCCCCAAACTACTTGTCCGCAGGTACAGGCTGGAGCAAACCGTCGTCGGGCAGGAAAGGTTCCTCTTCAATGACGGTGGGCTGATCAAGCTCGGCATGGAGGCGTTGCATATCAAGCGCACCTTCCCACTTGGCGACAACGATGGTCGCCACGGAGTTGCCGACGAGGTTGGTCAGCGCGCGGGCTTCGGACATGAAGCGGTCCACGCCGAGGATGAGGGCGATACCGGCCACCGGGATGGTGGGGATGGTCGCCAGCGTGGCGGCGAGGGTGACGAATCCGGAACCCGTGACCCCGGCCGCGCCCTTGGAGGCCAGCAGCAGTACGGCGAGCAGGGTAAGTTCTTCCTTGAGGCTCAGTTCGATGCCGAGGGCCTGCGCGATGAAGATAGCCGCCATCGTCAGATAAATGGAAGTGCCGTCAAGGTTGAACGAGTAGCCGGACGGGACCACGATGCCCACGATGTCCTTGCGCGCGCCCATGTGTTCGAGCTTCGCCATGAGGGTCGGGAGGGCGGATTCGGACGAGGACGTGCCGAGCACGAGCCACAATTCATGGGCGATGTAGCGCAGCAGCTTGACCAGCGAGAACCCGGTGAGGCGGGCGATGATGTTCAGGACGACAAAGACGAACAACAGGCAGGTCAGGTAGAAGCTGCCCATGAGATAGCCGAGGGAGCCGAGCGTGCCGAGGCCGTACTTGCCCACGGTGAAGGCCATAGCGCCGAACGCGCCGAGCGGGGCGAGCTTCATGATGATGTTGATGATGCCGAACAGGGCCGAGGAAGCCTGACGGATGAGCCCGACGATACCGGCGACGCGCTTGCCGAGGGCGGAAAAGGCCGCGCCGCAGAGCAGGGAAATGAGCAGCACCTGGAGGATGTCGCCATTGGCGAACGCGCCTACGATGGTGCCGGGGATGATGTTCATCAGGAAGTCGATGAAGCCGTTGTGTTGGGCCGAAGCGGTGTACTTGGCGATGGCGGTGGTGTCGAGGGACGCGGGATCGACGTGCATTCCCCCACCCGGCTGGAGGGTGTTGACCACCACAAGTCCGATGATAAGGGCCAGGGTCGTCACCGCTTCAAAATAGATGAGCGCTTTGCCGCCTATACGGCCGAGCTTCTTCATGTCTTCCATGCCTGCGACGCCGAGGACCACGGTACAGAAAATGATCGGCGCGATGATCATCTTGATAAGTTTGATGAACCCGTCACCGAGCGGCTTCATGGCCTGAGCGGTCTGGGGATAGAAATGCCCAAGGGCAATACCAAGGAGAATGGCACAAATAACCTGAAAATAAAGAGACTTATACAACGGCTTCTTGGGAGCTTCCATGATTTCCTCCTGCGGGCGCCGGGACAAACGGGGAGACCTCCCCCGTTTTCGGGGAGCACGTTCGGCGGGCGCGTGTTTCCGGGTGTCCGCTCGCGGGGAGGACAGAGGATTCTGTCCGTTTCGCGGCGCGGGCGCGACAAGGGCCAAGGGTGGGAGTGTCCTTTGCACGATTGCCGGATGGCGTCATGTGCGGAAAGGCCGTCAGCCGATCATCGCGGGAGGAGGCAGAGGGAATACGACAAGGCCCCGCCAAGAGGGACGGAGAGGGAGGGGGACCACCGCCGGAAGCCCTGCGGACAGGAGCGGCGGGAGCATGGGGGGAGCGGCGCTTTGTCCGGCGTCGTACACCGGGGCGTCGTTGTCCTTTTGGGAAAGTTCGTGCCCGCGGACGTGCGGGACGCGCACCTCCGTCTGGATCAGCAAGGGCTGATAGACGTCTTGAATGACCGTTTCGTATTGCGTCGGAGCGTGGCGGAATGCGCCTTTCTCCGGCTCATGGGCATCGGCGCGCGGGCACCAGCAGCCTGCCGCCAGCAACGTGGCAAACAGGATGAACAGGTGCAGAGGCAGGAAAAGGCGTCTTTTCATGGTCTTTCCGCGCGGCTAAACATGAATAGGGTTTCTTTGATCCTATATCGGCGCTCCCGTTTTGGGTCAAGGGAAAACGGGAAAAAGATGGAGTGAAAAAGAGCACTTGCTGCAAGGCATTTCTGTAACTTGCCTGAATACCATTTGAAAAGAAAACGCTTGCCGGGAAAGAATTTTTCAGGAAATTGGAATGGCGTTACAATATATCACTTTTTTCAAAAAAAGGGTGTGTATTAAAAGAATGTTACAAAACGATACTCTCAAAAACCCGGATTTTGCCATGTCCGCAAAGGAACAGCTTTTGAGGGGTGTGCTTGGTTGTTTGGTCAACAAAGAGAAGCGGAAAGGAAAAGGGAAGAAAAATTTGAGGGAGGGGAGAACATGTTCAGAAAGTTCTCCCTCCCTTAAAGACTTTTACTGTTATCAACTTATTGTTGTTCTTTCTAACGGAAGAGCGGAGCAGAGCGTTTTTTGTTTGAGGGCGGGAGCGGTCAAAGGTATATCGCTCTTCCTTTTGGGGAAGGAAGGGCGCGGTGCCCTCTCATTGGCTCCCCTTATTCCTCCAGCTTGAGCAGCCGCCCGGCAACGACGAGGAAGGCTTCACGGGCTTGCGCGGCGATAAGCTGGTTGGCGAGGCCGAGGCCGTCACAGTAGTTCCGCCCGAGCCGGGTAGGTTCGATGCCGCCAAGCCCGGTTTCGCCGGAAACAACCACCCATTGGCAACCAGAAGAGCGGATTACGTTGAGCAACGCTTCCGTCTCGCGGCGCACAGCACCCTCGAAAGCGCGGAGCTCTTCGGGATCAGGCAGGCTGAACAGGATATTCGATACCCACAAGGTGATGCAGTCCAGCAAAACGGTGGGAGTTCCCGCCGTGTTACGGAATTCCGCAAGGGCGGTGCCAATGTGCTCTCCAAGCTGGAGCGGACATTCGAGCGTCCGCCAGTTTTCCGGGCGGCGGGCACGGTGCCGCCGGATGCGTTCCGTCATCGAAGGATCGTCCGGCCGTGCTTCAGCTGTAGCGACATACAACACCGGACCGTCGGCCCGTTGAAAAACCCGGGCCTCCGCACGTGCGCTTTTGCCGCTCCGCGTGCCGCCGAGATAGAGAGTCAAATCAGGCTTATCCATGATGCTGCCCTTTACGGATCGGGAGGCCCTTTCGGGAAAGGGGTTCCCGGCTGCGTCATTTTTTTATGCGGGAAAATGTTGCATCGGTGGTTCATCACGAGTCAAGCGCAAGCACTTTCCCCATGCGAAATATTCAAAAAATTCATGCTCTCAGCAGGAAAATTTTTCCGAAAAATCATTGCTATTTCTCCGGATCTCGTATATACTGGGAGGTGTATAGGTCATCCCTCCCTGCGCCGCAAGCAGGTGAGCTCTCCTCCTGTACAGCCGCATCCGGCGGCAAGCAGGCGGGGAAGGCAAAATTGCCTTCCCCGCCTTTTTTTGCTGTTTTTCTATTCTGCCGGTATTCGTATTTTCAGCGTTGTCATTGCTCCGTATTTTCGCTCTCACGGCTCTGCTATCGTTCCGGTACCTGCGCTTTCGGCACTGCTGCCGGACCGGCTTTTGCACTTCTCCGGCTTCTTTGATCGGCCCGATATTCCCCCGTTTCCGACTCTGTCATCGGCATGGATCCCGCCTTTTCCCGGCGCTGCTATCATCTCGGCTCTTGCTTCTTTTCGGTGCCGATCATATGCCGGTATTTTCTCTTTTTCGGAATCGATAGCAGTCCGGAGCTTGGAAGTTTTTTCTCTGCCGGTGTTCCGTTTTTGGATTTCAGAGAGGGCTGCTTTTATCCCTTTGGGTTTTTGCGCTGTCGTTTTTTCGGTCTACATCCGCCGGTTTTGTCCAGTTACTGCCCCATTTTCTGACCTTGGAGCGTCCCGGTTTTTGTCCAGCTTTTGTCCAGCATTGGACACCTTTTTGTCCAGCCGCCGGTGGTGCCTCCCTTATTGAACCTCTTTGGGA
>OOCB01003925.1_pt1 | contig 13519 bp, 10 predicted proteins | sample 1671351 | NCBI WGS metagenome assembly OOCB01 (sample SAMN06348148, study PRJEB24527) | human gut metagenome | biome: human gut; feature: ankylosing spondylitis patient; material: feces | host: Homo sapiens | place: China | collected 2015-10
AATCGCGCATCAGCCATGGCGCGGTGAATACGTTCCCGGGCCTTGTACACACCGCCCGTCAAGCCATGGGAGCCGGGAGTGCCTGAAGTACGTAACCGCAAGGAGCGTCCAAGGGTAACACTGGTGACTGGGGCTAAGTCGTAACAAGGTAGCCGTACCGGAAGGTGCGGCTGGAACACCTCCTTTCTGGAGCGGACCGGAGTTACGGAACAGACCGGACGGCCGTACATTACGGGAAGGGCTTCGCCCTCGAGACGTCGTCTAACAAGTAGCTTAATCGCAAGAGATACCGGAATATAAAACCTCCGGACTCGGGGAATTAGCTCAGCTGGCTAGAGCACCTGCCTTGCACGCAGGGGGTCATCGGTTCGAATCCGTTATTCTCCACAAAGAGATCATTGACATGTTGGAAGCAAACAAACAGAAACGAGAAAACGAGCGTTTCGCTTGAAAGAGCGAAACAGGTGAATTAAAAGATAAAAAGAAAGCAAAGAAGGGCATATGGGGGATGCCTTGGCTCTCGGAGGCGATGAAGGACGTGATAAGCTGCGATAAGCTGCGGTTAGAGGCAAATGCTCTGTGATCCGCAGATTTCCGAATGGGGGAACCCAACAGGTCTCGAACCTGTTACACGCGAAGCGTGGGCGAACGTGGGGAACTGAAACATCTAAGTACCCATAGGAAGAGAAAATAACAATGATTCCGCCAGTAGTGGCGAGCGAACGCGGAAGAGCCCAAACCGCAGGTGTGGCGACGCATCATGCGGGGTTATAGGACCGGCGCCGCGAAGCGGCAAGTCTGTAGCAGAACCGTCTGGAAAGTCGGACCGTAGCGGGTGACAGTCCCGTACGCGAAACGGACGCGCCAATTCAAGCCGGCACCTGAGTAACCCGGAGCACGAGAAATTCCGGGCGAATTATCGGGGACCATCCCGAAAGGCTAAATACTACCGAGAGACCGATAGTGGACCAGTACCGTGAGGGAAAGGTGAAAAGAACCTCGAACAGAGGAGTGCAACAGACCCTGAAACCATATGCCTACAAGCGGTTGGAGCGGCTTCGTGCCGTGACAGCGTGCCTTTTGCATAATGAACCTACGAGTCACCGTCGTTGGCGAGGTTAACGGCAAGGATGCCGGGAGCCGAAGCGAAAGCGAGTCCGAACAGGGCGTCTAGTCAGCGGAGGTGGACGCGAAACCAAGTGATCTACCCTTGGGCAGGTTGAAGGACAGGTAAAACTGTCTGGAGGACCGAACCGGTAAGCGTTGAAAAGCTTTCGGATGACCTGAGGGTAGGAGTGAAAGGCCAATCAAACTTGGAGATAGCTCGTACTCCCCGAAATGTATTTAGGTGCAGCCTCGGGCGTTATCTGACGGAGGTAGAGCGACTGATAGGATGCGAGGGCTTCACCGCCTATCAAGTCCTGACAAACTCCGAATGCCGTCAGAAGAACCCCGGGAGTAAGGGCGCGGGTGCTAAGGTCCGCGTCCGAGAGAGGAACAACTCAGACCACCGGCTAAGGTCCCGAAATCCGGGCTAAGTTGAAGACAATAACGAGGTGGGATTGCATAGACAGCTAGGATGTTGGCTTGGAAGCAGCCATTCATTTAAAGAGTGCGTAACAGCTCACTAGTCGAGTGATCCCGCGTGGATAATAATCGGGCATAAGTCCGGTACCGAAGCCGTGGAATCATGCTCAGTGCATGATTGGTAGGGGAGCATTCCATTCGCCGTCGAAGGTACGCCGCGAGACGTGCTGGAGGTCATGGAAAAGCAAATGTAGGTATAAGTAACGATAATGGAGGCGAGAAACCTCCACGCCGCAAGACCAAGGTTTCCTGATCAACGCTAATCGGATCAGGGTAAGTCGGGACCTAAGGGGCAGCCGCAAGGCGTACCCGATGGAAGAAACGGTCAAGATTCCGTTACTGTGTTTGAGAGTGAAGCGGGGACGGAGAAGTGAAACGTCCGCGGACTGACGGAATAGTCCGTTAAAGGGTGTAGATAAACGCTGTGCAGGCAAATCCGCACGGAGTGTCGAACCTGACAGTACCGGGCGCCTTCGGGCAACCGGATAGTGACGGTAACCAGACTCCCAAGAAAATCCGCTAAACATATCTCAGATGCACCCGTACCGAAACGGACACACGTGGTCGGGTAGAATATACTAAGGCGCTCGAGAGATTCACCGTTAAGGAACTAGGCAAATTGACTCCGTAACTTCGGGATAAGGGGTCCCACCGCAGGGTGGGCGCAGAGAATAGGTCCAGGCAACTGTTTAACAAAAACACAGGGCTGTGCAAAATTTAAAGATGAAGTATACAGCCTGACACCTGCCCGGTGCCGGAAGGTTAAGAGGAGAAGTCATCGCAAGAGAAGCTTTGAATTGAAGCCCCGGTAAACGGCGGCCGTAACTATAACGGTCCTAAGGTAGCGAAATTCCTTGTCGGGTAAGTTCCGACCTGCACGAATGGTGTAATGATCTGGACACTGTCTCAACCGTGAGCTCGGTGAAATTGTAGTATCGGTGAAGATGCCGATTACCCGCAACGGGACGGAAAGACCCCGTGAACCTTTACTGCAGCTTAGCATTGGGACCGGGTGTGTGATGTGTAGGATAGTCCGGAGACAGCGAAGCGGCGGCGCCAGCCGTCGTGGAGTCGACGTTGAAATACGGACCTTTGCACATTTGGTCTCTAACTCGCAGATGCGAGGACACTGCTTGGTGGGTAGTTTGACTGGGGTGGTCGCCTCCAAAAGAGTAACGGAGGCTTCTAAAGGTGCCCTCAGACCGATTGGTAACCGGTCGCAGAGTGTAATGGCATAAGGGCGCTTGACTGGGAGAGATACAACTCGATCAGGTAGGAAACTAGAGCATAGTGATCCGGTGGTTCCGCATGGAAGGGCCATCGCTCAAAGGATAAAAGGTACTCCGGGGATAACAGGCTGATCCCTCCCAAGAGCTCATATCGACGGAGTGGTTTGGCACCTCGATGTCGGCTCGTCACATCCCGGGGCTGGAGAAGGTCCCAAGGGTTAGGCTGTTCGCCTATTAAAGTGGCACGCGAGCTGGGTTCAGAACGTCGTGAGACAGTTCGGTCCCTATCTGTTGTGGGCGCAGGAGATTTGCGGGGATCCGACACTAGTACGAGAGGACCGTGTTGGACTGACCTCCGGTGAACCGGTTGTACCGCCAGGTGCACGGCCGGGTAGCCGCGTCGGGAACGGATAAGTGCTGAAAGCATCTAAGCACGAAGCCAACCTCAAGATAAGATCTCCATCGAGGGTCGTCAGAGACGATGACGTAGATAGGCTGCAGGTGTAAAGTCAGCAATGGCAAAGCCGAGCAGTACTAATTACCCGAGAGCTTTCTGCGAAGGCTCCCCGAAAGGGGGGCCGGGAAAAAAGAACAGCGGTCGACAGAGACCGCAACGAAATCACGCCTGATGCTCGAAGAGTGAAGGGCGTTTGCTTCCAGTCGATGATTTTTATCGCACAACGCCGGCAGAGAGTTGCCGGGCGGAAAAAGAAATAAAGATAAGGCGGCCATAGCACGAGGGTTCCACCCCTCCCCATTCCGAACAGGGAAGTTAAGCCTCGTCGCGCCGATGGTACTGAGAAATCGGGAGAGTAGGTCACCGCCCCCTTAGAAGAGGATATATCGAAAGATATGTCCTCTTTTTTTATGTCCGAACGGAAGCGGAAATATGTCGGGCTGAAACCTCCTGTTGCTCCCCTGTGGACACACCCCAGGTGTTGTCGTGCGGTGATATCGGAATGCAAAATTGAGAGTTTACAGTGTTGTGTCAGTCGTAGGGACGTACCCCAGGTACGTCCGAAAATCCAAGGCGGCTAAAGCGCATTTGAGTCCGAACGGAAGCGGAAAGATTTCGGGCGGAAATCTCCTGTTGCTCTTTGGCGGACACACCTGGGGTGTGTCCCTACGTTTGGGGATTGCTTGTGTGTTGTCGTGTAGTGATGTTGGAATACAAAATCGAAAAATGTGTGTCTGTACCGTGTCTAACGTAGGGACGTACCCCAGGTACGTCCGAAAATCCAAGGCGGCCGAAGCGCATTTGAGTCCGAACAGAAACGGAAAGATTTCGGGCGGAAATCTCCTGTTGATTCTTAGCGGACACACCTGTGGTGTGTCCCTACGGTTGGAGATAGTTTGTGAGTTGTCGTATGGTGATGTTGGAATGCAAAATAAAAAAATGTGTGTCTGTACTGTGTCTGACATAGGACCGTACCCCAGGTATGTCCGCATTATCAACGATGTGTTAATTCGCTATTTCTTTTCGGACACACCACGGTGCGTCTAGAAATGTGTTCTCTACAATTTGAGAGGAGAAAAGGATTATTCCAGCGAAAGGGTTACGGTGACGCTGCCGGAGCCGCCAAGGAGATCAAGCATTTGCTGGCGGGTTGTCACTCCGTCTACTTTGCCCAAACGTGTCAGACTCCAAACGTTTGTGTCATAGTAGATGACAAAAGAGCTGCCTTGATAGAGAATAAGGTCGCCGGGTGCTGTTGTTATCCGTGAGTTGTTCTGTGGTAAGGTAAATCCTAATGAGCCGACTTTCTCCATACCGCCGTAGTCGTCCATGCGAACACTTATGCTGCCTTGTGCAAGGCGTTCCTTCAGTGCTTTGGTTGATGAGTTGTCGACGAGTGTAGCCGTGAATGTTCGGCCGTTTACCGTAAGTTTTAGAGTGTTTGTTTCCATATTTTCATTGTCATTATCATGTATACTGTCGTTCTCCGAATGTTCGGGCGTTTCTGGTACGAATGGTTCTTCCTGATTAGGCGAACAGGCTGTCATCGACAGAAAGGCGAAGAATAGGAACGGAAGAATCAAGAAGTTTCTCATAGCGTTACGTTTTAAAATGATTGTTATCTGTAATGACAAAATTAGGCGAAACAGGTTGATATACAGGTATACAAATTCTTGTAAGATTAACCACAATTACGGATTTTGCGGAAAGTGGCGGAATGCTCTTTCCGATTTCGGAGGTTTTTGTATTTTTGTTTGAAACATTTAGTATATGGATTTGCGAGAAAGGATATCCGGCCGATTGAGCAAGGCGAGAATTGAGGCGCTTTGTGAGGAAATGCGGGATAATGTTTCCTGTCGGGAACGTTTGTTTGAATTGACTGACGATGCCGACAGGCGGATTGCCTATAATGCTTATTGGGTGCTGTCGCATTTTGTCGTTGTCGACAATTCTTGGCTGTCGGATAAACGCGAAATACTGATTGACCACGTTATGGTAGAGCAGAACGACGGAATACGTCGGCTGATATTGGCCGTGCTATTGCGCTTGCCTTTCGAAAAAGAGCATTTGCGGTCGGATTTTGTGGATTACTGTTTGGAAAAAATACCGTTGAATAGGGAAACGTGTGCTGTCAGAGTGTATTGTCTGAGGTTGGCATTTGAGCAGTGTAAATTCTATCCGGAGCTGTTGCAGGAACTTCAGGCCGTACTTGCCATGATTGACGGTGAATCGCTTCCTGCGGGACTGTATGCGGCCCGGGCTGATATAAGAAAGAAATGGAAACGATGTCAGAACTGCTGATTGTTTATGTGGTGGCGGTGAATGTCGTCGCTTTTGTGGTCTATGGTGTGGATAAGTACAAGGCGCAGAAAGCGAAATGGCGTATCCGTGAATCTACGTTGCTGCTGTTGGCTGCCATCGGCGGAAGTGCGGGCGCATGGCTGGGCATGAAGATATGGAGGCACAAGACGCGTCACGCAAAGTTTCGCTACGGTGTGCCGGCTATTTTGTTGATACAGTTTGCCGGTGTGCTTTGCTTCTTATGGAACTGAAATATAACAGCCGGAACCGGGAAATTTTCCCGATTCCGGCTGTGTGGTCTGTTTCTGTCCGTTGTGTTGTTATAGCACGTTCAGATGTTCCAACAAAATTTTTACCCCGAGGCAGATAAGAACGATACCTCCTACTGGTTCCATACGGAACTTGAATTTCCGTCCGGCGTATGCCCCTATAAGGCTGCCGACGAGCGAAAGTACGAACGAGGTGATGCCGATAGCCACGACCGGATAAGTCAGTGATGCAATGCTGCGGATACCCACAAAGGCAAATGAAATGCCGATGGCAAGAGCGTCGATACTTGTCGCAACGGCAAGCGTAAGCAGTACCTTCAGTTGCGTGGGGTCGAAATTGGCTTCTTCCTCGCTCTTGCAGCCCTCAATAATCATTCTTACCCCCAGAAAAGCCAGAAGGGCGAAGGCAATCCAATGGTCGTAGGCTTCAATCAAGCCGCTGAAATAGCTTGCGCCCAGCCAGCCTATAATGGGCATGACGGCTTGAAACAATCCGAAGAAAAAGGCCATTTTAAAGAACAGCCGCCAGTCGAAGCGGCGTACGATGATGCTGCTTGCTACGGAGATGGAAAAGCAGTCCATAGCGAGGCTGACAGCCAGCAGCCATATTTCAATATTACTCATAACCGATGGAAAAGACTAATGTGGGCGGACTATGCGTTGCGCACTTGTCCGTCCCCGTTGATGATGTATTTGTAGGTGGTCAGTTCGGCAAGTGCCATCGGACCCCGTGCATGAAGTTTCTGTGTGGAAATGCCGATTTCGGCTCCAAAACCGAATTGTCCGCCGTCGGTGAATGACGTCGGCAGGTTGGTGTAGACACAGGCGGCATCGACGTCGCGCGTAAACATGCGGCATGCCGCTTCGTCTTCGGCCACGATGCTTTCGCTGTGTTTCGATGTGTAGCGGTTGATGTGGGCGATGGCTTCCTCGATGTTTCCGACGGTTTTTACCGACATTTTATAGTCGAGGTATTCATGTCCCCAACTTTCGTCGTTGGAACGCTCCAGCGGGCTGTAATGGCCTTCCAGGGCGGTGTAGGCTTCTTCGTCGGCATATACGGTCACCTTTCCGTTCATGGGTGCCACGAGTTCGGGCAGGTCGGCAAGGCGGCTGCGGTTGATGACAAGGCAGTCGAGCGCATTGCATACGCTCACGCGGCGTGTCTTGGCATTGTTGACAATGGCTTTTCCCTTTTCCAGATTACCGGACGAATGGAAATAGCAGTGGCATATACCTGCACCGGTTTCGATAACCGGCACGCGCGAATTTTCGCGGACAAACTGAATCAGGCGGCTGCTTCCGCGCGGTATCACCAGGTCGATATAGCCTACGGCCTGAAGCATTTCGCGTGTCAGCTCGTGGTCGGGCGGCAGAAGGGTAGCACAGGCTTCGTCGAAACCTTCCTCACGCAATACGGAATGAATGACTTCCATAATGGCACAGTTGGAGCAGTCGGCGTCCGTACCGCCTTTCAGCACACAGGCATTGCCGCTTTTCAGACAGAGCGAGAATACGTCGAACGTTACGTTGGGGCGTGCTTCGTAAATGATGCCGATAACGCCGAAAGGCACGCTCACCTTGTGGATTTCCATACCGTTCGGCTGCGTCCATTCCTTCAGCGTCTTGCCTTGGGGTGAGTCGAGAGTTGCCACCTTGCGCATGTCGTCGGCAATTCCTTTCAGCCGTTCCGGAGTCAGGCGCAGACGGTCGTATTTCGGGTCGGCAGGGTCCATTTTTGCCAGGTCGTCGGCATTGGCTGCCAGTATTTTTTCCATGTTGGCTTCTGCAGCGTCCGCCACATGACGGAGTGTGCGGTCAATCTCTTCCCTTGTTGCGCGATTCAGGCTTCTTGATGCCGTGCGCGCATTTACCAATAGGGTTTTCAATGCTTCGTTCATAGTCGTAGTTTATTCGATGCAAAGGTAGTTATAATGAATGACAGGGCGTGCCCCCTGTTCGCCGATTTTCTCCCGTGCCTCGTCGCTGCTGTAGGCCGTACGCCCTACGGCAAAGGCTGTTCCGTCGGGAGCTACGATGCGGACAATGTCGTCCTTTTCAAAGTCGCCTTCCACTTTTACAACTCCTACGGGCAGCAGGCTCGTTGCCTGTGAGGATGTCAGTGCGCGATAGGCCCCTTCGTTGATATGGATTCTGCCTTTTGCGAAGCCTTCGCTGTGGGCAATCCATTTCTTCACGCTGGAAACCGGATGGCTGTCGGCCACAAATTCCGTGTGCGGCACATCTGCCCGATGGAGCAGGATGTCGGTAAGAATATTCTCGCGTTTGCCGTTGGCGATGATGACGGAGATACCTTCGGCCGCAACCTTACGCGCAATGCGGAATTTCGTACCCATACCCCCTCTGCCGAACGACGATTTAGAGGTTTGTACAATGGCTTCCGCATCCAACTGTGCTTCCGGGCGGATTTCGCGCAGCAGACTTGAGCCTTCGAGCGACGGGTCGCCGTCGTAGACACCGTCGATGTTCGACAGAATCACCAGTACGTCCATTCCCATCATTGTGGCAATCAGTCCGGAGAGTTCGTCGTTGTCGGTAAACATCAGTTCCGTGACCGAAACCGTGTCGTTTTCGTTCACAATGGGAATCACTCCGTTTTCGAGCATCACCTCCATGCAGTGCTTTTGGTTCAGGTAGTGCAGACGGGTGGAGAAGTTTTCCTTCATCGTCAGTACCTGGCCGCAAATCATGCCGTGGTCGCGGAAAAATTCGTAGTAGCGGTTGATGAGCTTTGCCTGTCCCACCGCTGAAAACAACTGGCGTGCCGATACGGAGTCGAGTTTCGGTCCGCCTTTCATTTCGCTTCGTCCCGAAGCCACCGCTCCCGAAGTGATGAGAATCACGTCCATTCCGTTGCGGCGCAGTTCCGCCACCTGGTCGACCAGTGCCGACATCCGTGTGATGTCGAGCGTGCCGTCGCGCCGTGCCAGCACATTGCTGCCTATCTTGATAGCTATTCGCTTGTATTCTTTCATCTTTTCTACCTTTTGAGAATTACAAAAATAGCAGATTCGCATGAGAATTGAAACCCCCTGCCGGTAAAATTAAGAATAATAGCGTTTTGCTTTCTACAAATTAATATTAAATCCTGCCATGACGGTGGCGCGGGGCATGGGGTAGCCGGCGTTGATTTCGTATTTCTGCGCCAAAAGGTTTTCGCCTCTTACCCAAATGTCAATCCATTTGGCTGCGCGGAACTGGCTGCGTGCATTCCATAGCACAAAGTCCTCGGTGACAGGATTTTCTCCGACTGCCGTGTACAGACCGCCGATGTATTGCAGTCCGGTAGAAACACTCCAGCGTCCTTTCGCGAAGCTTGCTCCTGCGTAGAACTTATGTTCGGGCGCGGCTACAACCGGATTTTCCATGTGCAGAAAGCTGTAGTTGCCGTCCACCGACCACATTCGGTTGATGCGGTACGCCGCTTGGAGTTCGATTCCTGCGTTCTTGATTGTGCCGGAATTCTGGTTGAGCATTCCGCTTCCGTTTGGATTCGGCAATGTCATTATCAGGTTTCTGCCGTCGATATAAAAAACATTGATGCCATAGCGGAAACGGCCGTCGAGCAGCGTTTGCGACAGGGCGATTTCGTAGTTCCACATCGATTCCGGCTGCAAGTCGGGATTCTGCGGCGGGAACATATACATTTCGCGGAGAATCGGGTAGCGGAACCCTTTGGTGGCCGAGGCTTTCAGTTCGATAGCGTGGGGGAGGTGGAACGCCATGCCCGCCTGCGGCACCCATTCCGTGCCCACCCGTGAATGGTGGTCGACGCGGAGTCCGGCGTTCAGTGTCAGCCAGCTGCTGAAATCCTGACGAAAATCAACGTATCCGGCTATTTCATCTTCGTGCTTGTCCACCAAATTGCTGGACGTTCCGGCCTTCTCTCCTGCCACATACTCCGTCCATGCCTTGCCGCCATAGCGGAACCAGTCAAAGCCCAGCGTGATGCGGTTGCCGGTAAAGAAACGGGTACTCTGATAAAGCGATATGCCCATCATGTTGTCGCGCGAATGGAAACGTCCGTCCTGCGACGTTTCGCCGGCGCTTGGCGTGTAGCCGTCGTTAATCCAGTGCTTGCCCCAGTTGTAGAAGAAACTCAATGCGCCGGACGTGTTGTCATATTTGTTGTTCAGAGAGAAAGAAGTCATGCCCCGTGTGATGCGCTGGTCGCCGTCCATCAGTGGGGCCGATACGGGTCCCGGGTAGGAGGCGTTGAAGTGCGTCACATTCACATCGCCATACATGTTCCAGTTGTCCGCCACTTCATAGCCCAATTTTGCATAGCCGCCATATTGTTCGAAGCCCATGTCCGTACGGTGGCCGTCGGTCCGGTTGTAGGAGCCGCTCACCACGCTGTTGAACCTGCCTTTTCGGATGCGGTTTGTCAGTTCTGTTTCCAGTGTGTTGTAAGAACCGTAGCCGGCACGGAGATTCGTGCGGATTCCGTCGTCCTGCATTTTGCGGGTGACAATATTGATGACGCCGCCCATCGCGTTGGAGCCGTAGAGTACGGAAGCCGGACCGCGCAGCACTTCCACTTTGTCGGCAAGCAGCGACTGGTAGGCATCGGCAATCGGGTGTCCGAAAATTCCGGCATATTGCGGATGTCCGTCGATGAGTACCATTAGGCGTGCATTTCCGCCGCTCAGTCCGCGCAGGGAAATGCCTCCCGCCGCACCGCCGGAAACGCCGTATCCCATCATGCCGCGCTCGGTGACAAAAAGTCCCGGCACCTGTTCCGACAATATCGGCAGAAGCGAAGGCTGCATGCTCTGTTCAATCGTCGGGCGGCCAACCACGGATACCGTTTGCGACAGATGCCGGATGTCCGTTTCATGGCGTACACCCGTAACCACCACTTCGTTCAGCGGATAGTTGCGGTCAGTGCGAGTCGTATCCCTTTGTGCGTTCACAACTCCCGCCGACATCAGGCAGCCTGCCAATACAATCCAAAAAAATTTAGCTTTCATATATTGTTTTACCCATTTTCAGTTCTTGCTATGCAAAGATAATGCAAGGTGAAGGCAGAAAACCAAACTTGTTTGAGTTTTATGCTAAGCCGCAGCCTATCTTCTATAAAGAGAGCAAGGGGCAACGTAAAATCCCGAAATGTATAAAAGCAAAAAAGAGCTACATTTCTGTAACTCTTTACTCTGATGTCAATAGAAGTCGAATTAAATATTATTACTAACTTTGCACTTAGTCAAACTAAAGCCATTAATGGAAAATCGAGACATATAAAACCTCAAAATAGTTCAGTTAATATTCGTAATACTGGAAAATGGTTGGCTGAACAAGTTGGTAAAAATGAAGCCACCGTTTCTCGTTGGTGCTCCAACAAGATGCAAATGCTGGTTAGAATTGCAGAACTTTTAAATGTGGATCCTCGCCAACTAATAAATGGCGGTAATAAAGATTAAATAATGAAAGATATTCTATCGTACGAATCTGATATATGGTCTTGTGCAGACCTCCTTATTGCTACGGGAATCAAGCAAAGCGATTTCCCTAAATATATGATGCCGTTCTTTGCATTGATTATGCTCGAAGGACGTATGCGTAATGAAATTGCTGACATCATAGAGACTGAAGGATTGAATCGTGAAGACAATCTTGATGAATTTGTCGAAGCCTTTAAGGATAGAGAATGTGGATATAATGAGTATATTGTTAAAGACGGTAAGACTTTGTCGGACATCTGTAACAATGACAAGACTTTTGAAGATGATTTTCGTAACTATCTTTCAGGTTTTGATGGAGCATTAAAGGAATTACTTGGTATAGAACGAGGTACAGACGATAGTAAATATCTGAATCTTGATGGTATTATTGCAGAACTTCGTAAGAAGGGTGTGCTTTTAATGTACGTAACCAAGTGGTCGCAAATAGATCTTTCTACTTATAACAACTCGGAAATAACTACTCTAGAAGAACATATTAAGCGTAAATGGGCAGATATTTCTGCGGAAACAGCCGGAGAACAATATACACCGGAAGATATTATTGCATTAATTGCAGAAATAGTGTCTGCAAAAATTAATATCAGCCATGATGATTATGTTCATTTATACGACCCGACTTGTGGAGGTGCTAATCTCCTTTTTGGGGTAGCAGACCGTTTGAATGATATTGGGTATAAATATATTGCTGCGAATGGCAGTGAGTGGAATGATGCTCTTTTTGCCTTGGCTAAAATCGAATCCCTGTTTCGTGAAGATGCAGAAATTAAATATGGTAATACTTTAACAACTTTACCTTTTAAGGGAAAAGAGTTTGATGTTGTTGTGGCAAACCCACCATACGGTATTCCCTGGAAAGGATATGAGAAAGAAATACGTAATGACCAGACCGGACAGTTTGCCTTTTTCCCATCTGTCAGCGATGGTCAGCTTTTGTTCCTTCAGCATAATGCATGGATGCTTCATGAAGATAGCGGTATTGTAATAGAAGTCAATAATGGTAGTTCTCTTTTTAGTGGAGATGCAGGTAGTGGAGAAAGCAATATTCGCAAATATCTTTTCGATAATGACTGGGTTGAAGCTATAATCCAAATGCCGTCTGACGAGTTTTTCAATACAGGTATTGTGACTTATCTTTGGATTCTGAACAAGAACAAGCAAATTGAACGTAAGGATAAAGTTATACTTATTAATGCTTCTGACCTTTGGCAGCCGTTGAAAAAGAACAAAGGTTCCAAGCGTAAGGAAATGAGTCTGGAACATCGTAAACTGATAGTTGATACTCTTGTACGCTTTGAAAACAATGACATTGCTAAAGTTTTTGACAAATGGCATTTCTATTTCAATAAGCAACAGATACAACTTACTGAAATTGATAGTAATGGGCGTTATGTTAGTCAATCACTTGGTTGTGCTGGTGATGTATTTAAGATTAAGGATGCTGACATTATAGCTGTTAAATCTTCCGGTGTCTGGGAGTGGCCTCTCAATGATAAAGAAGAGTGGAAGAACCAGGAAGAGATGGTAAGTATGCGTAAAATTACGGGAGACACTATTGTTTGTACAGCTGACTATTTTTATTGTGAAGATAAAGAACACAATCTGGTGTTGCGTAGTTCTGTTGTTTCTGGTGTCCATGAGCTTCTTGGTTGTGGATATATTTCAGTAACATACGGTAGCACTAAAAAAGGTGATAAAACATGTACGGTAAAAATATCTGATTATACTTACAAGGATGCTGAGATTATATCTTTTAATCCTGATTCAGAACAAAATGGTGAGGATATTCTTGCTTTTATGAATCGGTATATCTTTAAGCCATATCGTCTTCTCGAAAATACAGTTGGAGTAGAAGTGAATTTTAACAAGGAATTTTATGTTCCTGAAACAGTGGAACCGGTTGATTCAATCCTTGCTGAAATAGCTGAGATTGATAAAGAACTTATAAATCTTGAGAATGAATTGGGATTATGAATGAGTGGAATACATATCGAGTTAAAGATGTAGCCAAGTTTATTAGTGAAAAGGCTAATGATTGTTCATTACCATATATTGCTTTAGATAACATTGTAAGTTGGGATGGTTATTATATTCCACCAGATTCTACATCTGATGGAAATAGTAATGTATGTAAAAAGGGTGATGTCTTATTTGGTAAACTTCATCCATATCTGGCTAAAGGATTTATTCCTA
>OOCB01003928.1_pt1 | contig 13508 bp, 10 predicted proteins | sample 1671351 | NCBI WGS metagenome assembly OOCB01 (sample SAMN06348148, study PRJEB24527) | human gut metagenome | biome: human gut; feature: ankylosing spondylitis patient; material: feces | host: Homo sapiens | place: China | collected 2015-10
AAACACCATATAGATTTTTTGTACGCCGCCGCCCGCCATCGAGCAGAGTTTTACACCTAATTGGGGATAAAACAGCTTATGGCAGGTGCCGGGATCATGCTGCTGGGAACTACCCTGATTCCCCAGCTTTCTTCCCTTTTCGGGTAAAGGAGAAGAATATTGAATACCATCGTTGAGCGAATTACGGAAGCGATCAAAGATATACTGATCAATTTTATTCAGTCAGGGATGGAAGATATGTTCGTAGAGGTAAATAACAAAGTCGGCACGATTGCCACACAGGTAGGACAGACTCCACAGAGTTGGAATGGGAATGTGTTTTCTCTGATCAAGAGCTTATCGGATACGGTAATGGTCCCCATAGCTGGGTTGATCATTACCTTTGTCCTGTGCTATGAGCTGATTAGCATGATAACACAAAAAAACAATTTCCATGAATTTGAGACTTTTAACATTTTTATCTGGGTGTTTAAGGCATATGTGGCTATCTATCTGGTGACTAACACATTCAATATTACGATGGCTGTTTTTGATGTAGGACAGCATGTGGTGAATAGTGCCGCCGGTGTGATCAGCAGTTCCGCAGAGATTGATGCGACAACAGCAATCGGGAATCTGCTGGATAAGATGCAGGACATGGAAGTAGGAGAACTGTTTCTGCTTGCATTGGAAACTATGCTGATCAGCATGACGATGAAGATTCTGTCAGTGGCGATCACTGTTATCCTGTATGGACGTATGATTGAAATATATCTGACGTGCTCCGTAGCTCCGATCCCATTTGCAACTATGACGAATAAGGAATGGGGGAATATTGGAAACAACTATTTAAAAGGATTGTTTGCATTGGCATTTCAAGGCTTCTTCATGATGGTTTGTATTGGAATTTATTCCGTTGTCGTTCAGTCGATGACAGTTTCCGACAACATTCATGGAGCCATGTTTTCCGTTGCAGCCTATACAGTTGTTCTTGGTTATTCACTGTTTAAAACAGGAAGCCTTTCAAAATCAATATTTAATGCACATTAAGCAGGAGGAAAAGATAAAAATGGCATATGTACCAGTACCAAAAGACCTGACACAGGTCAAAACAAAATTAGTATTCAATTTAACAAAACGTCAGCTGATCTTTTTCAGTCTGGCGGCGGCAGTGGGAGTTCCATTATATTTTCTGCTGAGAAAAAGAATAGATTCAGGGATTGCAGCAATCCTTATGGTGACAGTTATGTTACCGTTCTTTCTGGCAGCCATGTATGAAAAAGATGGACTCCCTTTTGAAAAAGTAATGGGGAATATCATCAGACAGAAGTTTATCAATCCAGGTACAAGACCATATAAAACGGAGAACTTCTATTTTCAGATAGGTATGCTCCTGAAAAAGGAGGGTATGCCGAATGGCAATAAGAAAAAAACGGGAAGAGCAGCTGCAGCGTATGGAAGCAGATATGAAGATAAACCGAAAAGAAAAAAGAAGCAGAGAAGATAAAAGGCTTGAAAAAAAAGAAAAAGAGAGAAGAAAAAAGGAAAAACAAAGAAGAAAGCAGGCGAAGATTCCCAGAACAGCACAGCAGTCGATCCCTTATCTCAGAATGTTTCGTGATGGAATCTGCCAGGTGACGAAGACGTTCTTTTCAAAGACGATTCAGTTTTATGATATTAATTATCAGCTGGCTCTTAATGAAGATAAGACCACGATTTTTGAGAACTACTGTGATTTTCTGAATTATTTTGACTCTTCCATCAGTGTGCAGATGTCATTTATCAACCAGCAGATGGATGTGAAGGAATTTGAGAAAAGCATTGACATTCCGGATCAGGATGATGACTTTAACGCTATTCGTGAAGAGTATCGGACAATGCTGAAAAATCAGCTTGCAAAAGGAAATAACGGACTGATAAAGACAAAGTACATTACATTTGGAATTGAAGCAGAGGATTTGAAGACAGCGAGATCAAGACTGGAAAGACTGGAAACAGACATTTTGAATAATTTCAAGGTACTCGGTGTACAGGCACATTCCTTAACTGGATCGGAGCGACTTGAAATCATGTATCATATATTTAACCAGGATAAGGTTGAATCTTTTCAGTTTAATTATGACATGCTTCCGGAAACCGGAATGAATACAAAAGATTTTATTGCTCCAACATCTTTTAATTTCAGCAAGAACCAGAATTTTTGGACGGGAAAGACCATCGGAACAGTCAGTTATCTGCAGATTCTGGCACCGGAACTTACGGACCGTATGCTGGCAGATTTTCTGGATGTGGAGAGCAGCATCAACGTCAATATCCATATTCAGTCCATTGATCAGGCAGCTGCGATTAAAATGATCAAAAGTAAAATTTCTGATCTGGACAAGATGAAAATTGAGGAGCAGAAAAAGGCAGTAAGGGCAGGATACGACATGGACGTGCTTCCATCTGACCTGATTACTTATGGAGAAGAGGCAAAGAATCTTCTGGAAGATCTGCAGTCGAGGAACGAAAGAATGTTTCTGGTGACTGTGCTGGTCGTGAATACAGCAGAAAAACGCCAGAAGCTGGATAATAATATCTTTCAGGTGCAGGGGATAGCACAGAACTAAAAGTGTTGGACTATCAGCAGGAACAGGGGCTGATGTCCAGTATTCCACTGGGGTTGAACCAGATTGAGATTCACAGGGCACTTACTACTTCCGCTACAGCAATTTTTGTACCATTTACCACGCAGGAGCTTTTCCAGACAGGAGAAGCTCTTTATTATGGTCTGAATGCTTTATCAAATAATATGATCATGGTGGATCGAAAAAGACTGAAAAATCCCAGTGGTCTTATCCTTGGTTCTCCAGGTTCCGGTAAATCTTTCAGTGCAAAAAGAGAAATAGAAAACAGTTTTCTTATTACAGCGGATGATGTTATTGTCTGTGATCCTGAAGCTGAGTATTATCCGGTTGTTCAGGAATTACATGGACAGGTTATTCGTATATCACCAGCTTCAAATCAGTATATAAATCCCATGGATCTGAACCTGAATTATTCAGAGGAAGATAATCCATTGTCCTTAAAATCGGACTTTATTCTTTCACTTTGTGAGCTGATCGTGGGAGGAAAGACAGGACTGGAACCAGTGGAAAAGACCATTATAGACCGTTGTGTAAGACTGGTATATCAGGATTTTCTCTCAGATCCATCAGAAGAGAAGATGCCTGTTCTTGAAGATTTATATAATCTTTTAAGGAAACAGGAAGAGCCGGAGGCACAGAGACTGGCAACGGCACTGGAAATTTATGTAACGGGTTCATTGAATGTATTTAATCATAAAACCAATGTGGATATTAAAAACCGCATTGTCTGCTTTGACATTAAGGAGCTTGGAAAGCAGCTCAAAAAACTTGGAATGCTGATTATTCAGGATCAGGTATGGAACAGAGTCACAGCGAACAGATCAACGCATAAAACAACCAGATATTATATTGATGAATTTCATCTGCTTCTGAAAGATGAGCAGACAGCCGCTTATTGTGTGGAGATCTGGAAAAGATTTAGGAAGTGGGGCGGAATAGCGACAGGTATCACCCAGAACATAAAGGACCTTCTTGCTTCCAGAGAAATCGAGAATATTTTTGAAAACTCAGATTTCATTTACATGCTGAATCAGGCAGCCGGTGACAGACAGATCCTTGCAAAACAGCTGAATATTTCACCAACGCAGTTGTCTTATGTTACTAACAGTAATGAAGGAGAAGGATTATTGTTTTACGGAAACGTCATCATTCCGTTTGTGGATCATTTTCCGAAGGATTCACGTCTTTATAAGATTATGACAACAAAACCGCAGGAACAGGAGGCAGTATAAAGTGGAAGTCGGTGTACTTATTGGAATCGTAATTGGATTTGCGGCAGGACTGCTTGTATCATTCAGCATTTTACTGATGATGTCTTTTGCAGACCGCCCGGAGTAAGGAGAGAAAAAATGGACAGAACAGTAATTTTTATTTTATTAGGAGCAGCATATATCGTGGGAGTACTCAGTGGAGTATTTTCCTGTTGCCTGATGGTTGCATCTGGCAGATACCATGAGCAGGAGGAACAGTTTATTGGCAGGAAAGAGGATGAAAGCCAGGGACAGGAAAGTCCAGAAGATGACCAGAGACGGGCTTGTAGAAAAGAACCTGAATGATCAGACGACTGTACGTGTGAGTTTAAGAACCGGTGATCTGAAACTTGAACGAAAAGAAAAATCTGGCAGAAATGAATCTTTGCGGGCTGTGCACCTGGCAAGAGATGAGCCAGTGGCAGGTCAGAAGATCAGGAGCAGGCATCGGACAGTAACACCTGAGAAGCCACAGAGAAAAGAAAAAAATGTATCAAGGCTGAGGACAGACGAAAAATCTGCTGGTGAGGGAAAGTTTAAGGAAAAAGAAGAACGTATCCTTGCTGAGAGCAGGGGAGATTCCAGAAAAGCGACGACTGGTGGCACTACAAGACCTAAACAGAAAAAGCGACTTCAATTTGTGGAAAAGGAGATGGAAAAAAGTCCGAGGCAGCATTCTAACCGTCAGAAGGTTCTGATGCAGGAAACTCAGCAGGGGATAAAAAGAAAAAAGCTCCTGTTTGAAGGAGAGAAAGATGCTCCTGAGAAAATATCTGGAAAGAAGAGTGTGCCAGCTGGTGGTTCGACAGATGTTGTTTTAAGAAGTGCAGCTTTGGCAGCTCGCCAGAAACTGTCAGAAACAGAAGATGAGAATGCTGCTGTAGAGGGAGTCAGTCATCTTGAATTGAATGCAGAACGGGCAGTGAGACTAAAACAGAGAAGTGTCCGGGCAGTGAAAAATCATCATGCAGCCAAAAACAGACGAATGGAGAGGCGAAGGGATAAGGCACAGGTAACATTGCTTTATCGCGAAGCACTTGAAAAAGATGAGAAACTCAAAAACAGTTTAATACTGAAAAAAAGGATTCAGAAACAGCGGATCAAACGGGAATATGCCAAAGCCAAAAGGACTGAGCAGTCTATGGGAACAGCAACAGTCGGAACGATTGACTACATAAAAAAAATTGGTGGCAAAGTTACAGATTTTTTCAAAGAAAACAGGAAGGTATTTATAAGCATCGGTGTACTTATGGCATTGATGCTTTTAATTATGTCTTCTTTTACCTCATGTGCTTCCATGTTTTTGCAGAATGTAGTGAATTATGCAGGAGCCGGATATATGTCTACAGATCAGGCAATTCGGGATGCAGATCTTTATTATACGCAGCTGGAAGCAAACCTTCAGGAACGCATTAATCAGATGGAAACCAGCAATCCAGGATATGACCGTTATCGTTACAATGTTGATGAAATCGGGCATGATCCGTTTATTCTGATCAGTTATCTTTCGGCAAAGTATGAAGTTTTTGAATTTGACAGCCAGATAAAAGCAGATCTGGATGCACTTTTTGCAGCACAGTATGGTTTAACGTCAGAGAGTTCTACGGAAACCATAACCGAAAAAAAGACGGTGAGGGTTGGTGAGTCTTTAGGACAGGTAGTAACGTCTGGATATTGTCCATGTGCGATCTGTTGTGGGGTATGGGCAGGCGGTCCGACTGCCAGCGGAGTATATCCACAGTCGAAACATACGATTGCAGTTGATGCGTATACACCTAAATTACCACTGGGTACAAAGGTAGTTATGAACGGAGTGGAATATACGGTTGAAGATACAGGGGAGTTTACAAGATATGGCGTAGATTTTGATGTTTATTATGATACCCATGCAGAAGCAGAAGCTCATGGACATCAGACCTGGGAAGCATATCTTGCAGATGATAATGGAAGCAATCAGGTTGAAGTAGTTACTACTTCAACAGAATCTGTTTACAGTGTCACGCTGACAAACCGAAGCCTTACCGGAATCTGTCAGAACAGGTTGAATACACAGCAGAAAGCACTGTTTTCAGCGTACAACGAGACAAAAGGAAATCTGCAGATGTTTGAGAGTCCGTTGGATTTTAACTGGCATTACAGAATCAGCAGTTATTACGGGTATCGTATTCATCCAATTTCAGGACTCAATGCGATGCACAACGGTATTGACATTTCAGCAGCGGAAGGAACTTCTATAGAAGCAGGACTGACCGGAACAGTAAAGGTATCCGGTTATGATAGTGGATATGGAAATTATGTAGTGCTGACAGATGAAGATGGATATGAAATTACTTATGCCCATCTTTTTTCCAGAAGTGTGTCGGCAGGAGAACAGATTGAAAAAGGGACAGAGATTGGCAAAGTGGGAAGCACCGGAAATTCAACCGGACCACACCTGCATCTGGAACTTTCTCATAACGGGGAACACCTGAATCCAGTATTTTACTTTGAGACCGGAGACAGTATGCCAAATGGAAATGTGGAGTATTCTTCAGAAGCTGCCAAAAGGCTGGTGGAATATGCCTTGCAGTTTCAGGGCGTGCCATATGTGTGGGGAGGTTATTCTCCTGCGGGATTTGACTGCTCAGGTTTTGTCAGTTACTGTCTGACGAATTCGGGTGTATTGAATACAGGACATATGGATTGTAATGGGCTCCTTGGAATGATGACAGTGATACCGGAATCTGAAATGCAGCCGGGAGATATTATTTTCTTTCAGGGAACCTATGCAACAGAAGGGGCATCTCATGTTGGTATCTATATCGGAAATGGTCAGATGGTACATTCTGGAAATCCAAATAAAATTTCTGATATATACAATCCATATTATCAACAACACTGGATGTGCGTGGCAAGATGGTGAAAAATTGTGGGACAGAGAAAGCTCTGTCCCGGGAAAAGAGGCAGATATGAAAACACTGGAAAGAGCCAGAGCAGATCTGGCAAAGGCAGAGAAAAAGCGAGATCTTACAAAAAAGAAACTGGAAGCGGATGAATATGCAGTCAAGGAATGTGAAGCAGCCCTGATGGAGGCAGAGAACAACGAGTATGTAAATGAAATTCGTGAATGGGGACTGACAGTTGAGGAACTGCGAGAAATCCGAAGATCACTGCAGAAACAATCTCTTGCAAAGACAATCCGCGAAAAGGAGGATAAGGAAAGAAATGATAAACCTGAAAGTGTTGAAAAATAAAAAAAGTATGAATAAGCATATGGTGAAAAAAAGGATAAAGGCAGCCTTTACTTATGTTCTGCTATCTGGAACAGTTCTTTCCTGTGCCGGTCCGGTTATTCCGGTACTGGCAGGAACAGGAGAGATGATCGGTATAGAGAAGCCCTCCGGATGGAAACAGGGAGAGACAACCATTGCAGTAACTGTTGATGACAGTAATCTTGGAGAAGGCATTACAATTAGTAAGATTGAAGCGAAAGTAGGAGATGACGGTTCCTGGATGGACATTACATCTAACCGGAGTATCACGATCTCACAGAATACAACTGTATATGTCCGCATTACGGATTCGGCAGGAACAACTTATGAGCAGAATCGGTCAATCAGGTGTTATGACAGTGAAAAACCGACACTGATTGCTTCTCTTACAGATGGTGTGCTGACAATTCAGGGACAGGACCAGGTATCAGGGATTCAGTCAATTACTGTTAATGGAACGGAATATACGGATCTAAAAGACGGGCAGCTAAAAATTCAGCTGACCCAGAAGGATTTTACTACGAAACAGATTGAAATATCTGCGAAGGACGGTGCCGGAAATGAATCTGACATGTACTTTATACAGAATCCTTATTATGAATGGGCAGTAAAACAGGCGATTGCACAGTCTGCTGATTCAGAAAATAACAGTACTGGTCAGTCATCAGGAGGGGAGCAGACAGAAACGACAGCTCCTCTTCCGCAGGATTCTACTCCCAGTGAACCAACAACTTCAACCGGAACTGTAACAGAACGTACAGTTACAGGAATTGAAAAAGAACTTCAGGAGAAGAATGAAACGGTTGATACGATTTCCTCAACAACTACGGAAGGAGGAAAAGAATTTTATACGATCTCCACAAAGAGTGGTAAAGTGTTTTACCTTGTGATCGACAATGATCAGAGTCAGGATAATGTTTACTTCCTGACTGAGGTGGATGAAAAGGATCTGATGAATTTTACACTTTCTGATACTGTGGAACTTCCGGCAGTGGATACTGTGTATGCTACAGTCGGTGAAGAGGAAGAAACAGCAGTAACTCCGACTCCAGAACCAACAGTGACACCAGAAGAGGAAGTAGAAATGCCGGCAGTGCATTCGGGAATGGGATCGTATATTTTGATCGGACTTCTTGCGGCTGGTGCAGGGGCAGGAGCATGGTATATGAAAATCTACAAACCAAAGCATGAATTTGATGATATGGATGAGTATGAGGAAGAAGAGGAATCCGAAGTTGTAAACGAAGATTCACAGAATAATTCTTCTTTACAGAATCCGGGATATGAGACACTAGATCTGGATGATCTTGAAAGGGAAGCCAGAATCAGAAAAGTAATGGAAGATGACGAAGGAGAGGAAGACGAGGAATGAAACTTGTGATAGCAGAAAAACCCTCGGTAGCAATGGCACTGGCTCAGGTGGTCAGTGCCACAGCACGAAAAGATGGGTATATGGAAGGAAATGGTTATCTTGTTTCCTGGTGTGTGGGACATCTGGTGAGACTGTGTGATGCAGCGGACTATGACGAGAAATACCGTAAATGGATTTATGATGACCTGCCAATTATTCCTGTACAGTGGAAAAAGAAAGCACTGGAAGGAACCAGAAAGCAGTTTGAAATTCTGAAAAGGCTGATGCACAGAACAGATGTTGAGGAAGTGATATGTGGAACTGATGCCGGAAGAGAAGGAGAACTGATCTTTCGCTTTGTGTATGAACAGGCAGAATGTACAAAAACGGTAAAAAGATTATGGATTTCTTCAATGGAAGAAAGTTCAATCAGGGAAGGTTTTGCAAACTTAAAAGATGGCTCGTGTTATGACGATCTCTATCGCAGTGCTCTTTGCAGGGCAGAAGCGGACTGGCTGGTCGGTATTAACGCAAGTCGTCTTTTTTCAGTTCTGTATAACAAAAACCTGAAAGTAGGGCGTGTACAGACACCAACGCTTGCTATGATTGTTGACCGAGATCAGAAAGTGAAAAATTTTGTGAAAGAACATTTTTACGAAACACATCTGCGTTGTGGCAATCTGGAAGCGGTCAGCGGAAAGTTTTCTACGGAAGAGGAGGCACACAAGCTGGCTGATCTGTGCAGGGGAAAGACCTGTAGAATCACAAAGGACGAAAGTGAGACAAAAACAGTCCATCCCCCGAAGCTGTATGATCTCACTACCTTGCAGAGAGATGCAAACAGAATCCTTGGTTATACCGCACAGGATACGCTGGATGCTGCCCAGAGCCTGTACGAGAGCAAGCTGGTTACTTATCCCAGAACAGACAGTCAGTATCTGACGAATGATATGGAAGTAACAGCAGAAGAATTGGTAGAGATGTTGGAAGATATACAGGATTTTCTGGAGCCGGAGGATCTGGAAAGTGAACCGGAAGTAAAGCAGACATTGAATTCACGCAAGGTTTCTGATCATCATGCGATTATCCCTACAGGACAGGTGAAAAATATGGATGTGAAGAAATTAAAGGAAAGAGATCGAAATGTGCTGTATCTGATTGAAAGCCGGTTCCTGATGGCTGTAGGAAAATCCTATATATATGAAACTCATCAGTGTGAGGTGCAGTGTGAAAAACAGATATTTTCTATGGTACTGAGGAGAGTAAAACAGAAAGGCTTCAAAAGCATTGAAAAAAAGATGCTTCTGTTTTTCGGGAAAAAGCCACAGACAGAAGCTGATGATTTTCCGGAAATTCATCTGATGGAGGAAACAGAGCCATGTGAAGCTGATGTAAGGGAAAAATGGACACAACCGCCGAAACAGTTTACAGAAGATACCCTGCTGGCTGCAATGGAACGGGCAGGAAATGATGAACTGACGGAGGAGAGTGAGAAAGAGGGAATGGGTACTCCGGCAACCAGAGCAGGAATCATTGAAAAACTGATAAGTTCCGGCTTCGTAGCCAGAGATAAAAAGAATCTGATCCCTACAGATGATGGGAATGTTCTGGTCACAATCCTTCCGGAAGAACTGAAATCGCCAAAAATGACAGCTCAATGGGAAATGCAGCTTAATGAAATTGCACAGGGCAAGGCAGATTCCGATGATTTTCTTAAAGGCATTATAACGATGCTGAGAGAGCTGACAGCACGTTATTCTGGAATTTCTGAATCTGAGCAGAAACGCTTTTCAGAAAAAGAAGGAAAAACAGAAATTGGAAAGTGTCCGAGATGTGGTTCCTCCGTTTATGAAGGACAGAAAAACTTTTACTGTTCAAAGAAAGGCTGCGGTTTTGCATTATGGAAGAATGACCGTTTTTTTGAAAGCCAGGGAAAAAAGATGGATACAGGAGTAGTAAAGAAACTGCTTTCCAAAGGAAGAGTTCATTATCGTGATCTGCATTCGAGAAAAACAGGAAAACAGTATGAGGCAACTATTGTGCTGGCAGATCCAGGAGATGGATATGTAAAGTTCAACCTGGAATTTCCCCAGCGATGAAAGATTAAGAAAGAACGAGGTAGAAGAGAATGAAAAAAGGAAGAATGAAAAAAGCAGTATCGGGTTTTCTTGCGGTACTGACATTGCTTTCGACTGTATTATCACCAGTTTATGCGTCAGAAGTACAGCTTAAAGAACCAAAACCTCCTCTTTATGAAGAGGTAAAAGATCAGCTGGATACTGATGAAGTGGTAAAAGCAGAAGACCTGGAACTGGATTACGGAAGTACATTTGATGTAAAGCTGGATTTTACAAAGATTGAGATTCCAGATAAAGAGAAAGTAAAAGTAACTTTTGAAGAAGCAAAAAATGAAACGGGTGAGGAGTTCAGTACAGAGAAAGCAGATACCTATAAAGCTGTTTACTATGTGGAGCCGACGAAGACAGACCATCCCAAATATCAGATCAGCAGAAAACTGATTGTAAAAGAACCGCAGCAGGAAGAAATCCAGACAGTGGGAACGACAGATATTGTTCAGAACGATGCAGAAATCTCAGAAGAGGAATCTGACAGTGATGGGGAGACGCAGCCGGGTGAAGAAACTGATTCGGATATAGATTCTGCAGAAGACCAGGAACCTTCTGATACTCAGGAAACTCCTGTAACAGAAGTTCCTGATGTGGAAGTGGAACCATCGGCAGATCAGGAAATGGAAGAAACTCCTGTTGAACCGGAAGAACCAAAGGCGTCTGAAGAAATTGAACAGCTGTTACCGGAGACAGAAGAGAATGAGGAAATCGAAGAGAAGACAGATGATGGAAGCTATAAAGTCGAGATTGTAAAAGGCGATGAGTATAACATCACTCTGAATCACGAAGATGGAAAATATGCTCCGGGTGAAATCGTAGAGTTTTCTGCTGACATTGCCGGATTTCCAGCAGTTGAAACTACCATGGTGGAAGCCAATAAAGATGAATCTAATGCGGATTTGATGTATTCCGAAGTAACCTATAATGAAGAAACCGGTACATATAGCTTTGTAATGCCGGAAGATGATATTGCGTTAGGGGTAAGTACTGATCAGGCAGAAGGTGGAATTATGCTTACCGCTTCCGGAGATCCCTGGGACGATGCTACTGAGATTGAGGCAAATAAATATTATTACTATTCCGATGGTCAGCTTCATCCGTTTGACTCGATCATGGGGCAGGGCGGAAACGACAGTTATAAGTATGTGCGTTATAAAGTAGATGGCAAAACATATACGGTAAATGCCTATTGTATGCAGCATTCCATGCAGTCACCACCGAGTGGCACGACATACACGAAGATGGTAGAGTTAAGTGAAGGCGGCGATGACAGGTATCTCAGAAAAGCTCTTTTTTATGGGTATGGTGGACCCGGCTGGGGACATACTTTTAATGGATATAATATCAAAAGTATTATGCAGAATGCAGGTTGCAGCTCTGAAATGAGAGCTATGCAGCATTATCTGGTAGATTACCTGTATGATGGCGAATCTGGTTTTGGCGGAGCATTATCCACCACAGCAAAGAACATGCTGAAAGATATTAAAGCAGCACTTAAAAACATGCCTGATCCGACAACAATGGAACTTCTTCCAGGACTTTCTACTACTGCATCAAGCAGGAATACAGAAACCTTTACATGGAAAGCCAACAGTGCATTTACGATTACCATTCAGCTTGAAAATGGTGTAAGCCTTGTAAATGAAACTACAGGCAAGACAGGAACCGGAAATGTGACAGTAAAAGGTGGTGAGAAATTCCATCTGACTGCAACTACAGATAATATCAGCAATCTGAAAGGAAGTTATAAAATTACATCGAACTATCCGCTGGATTTTCATGCAATGCTTCTGAAGCTGCAGAGTTCACAGGATATTGGATTTGGCTATTATACTGACAGTTCTGACATCAGTCTGAAAGTAAAATGGCCTGATGATGCTGGAATTGAAATTATTAAAAAGGACAATAAAACTGGCAAAAATCTTGCAGGAGCAGTTTATGGCGTTTACAGTAACGAAGCCTGCACACAGCTGATTACACAGATGCCGGCAACAGATGCGAATGGTTATTCCAAAGTTACCATTACAAAGTCTCAGGATACGGTGTACCTGAAGGAGATTACAAGTCCAACTGGATATGTGATTGATACAAAAGCATATGGAGTAAAACTTGTTGCAGGTTCTTCAACCAGTCATACATTCGGTGATGACTACGTGACTGCCTCCATTCATCTGGTAAAGAAGGATAAAGAGACCGGAAATATAACTCAGGGTGATGCGAAGTTTGAAGGTGCAGTATATGGGTTATATGCCAGGGAGGACATTGTTCACCCGGATGGAAAGAGTGGAGTCCTCTATAAGAAAAATACACAGGTAGCAACAATGAATGTGGATTCTGCCGGAAATGCACAGGTAGATAATCTGTTCCTTGGTAAGTATTATGTGAAAGAAATTACACCACCGGCAGGATACCTTCTGGATGAGGAAGAACATGACGTAGAATGCAGCTATGAAGGTGGAACGGTAAAAAAGATTGAGAGAACTGTTGAATCTTCTGAGCAGGTGAACAAACAGCCATTTCAGGTGATTAAGGCAGCCAATAACGGAAAGACAGACGCAGATCTCTTAAAAGGAGCCGGATTTTCTGCATATCTGGCAAGCAGCCTGAAAGAAAAAGAAGATGGCAGCTATGATTTTACTGGTGCACAACCGGTAGTAATCACAGAAGATGGAAAGACAGAAATGTTTACGGACGCAAAAGGATATGCAAAGAGTATTCCGCTTCCATATGGTAAATATGTAGTGAGAGAGACAACGACTCCTCATAATTACAATCCGGTAGATGATTTTATTGTAATTATTTCAGAGAATCACCCGGATGAACCACAGACATGGAGAGTACTTCTGGACGATGAGTTCAAAGCTAAACTTAAAATCATCAAAAAAGATGATGAAACAAAGAAATCTGTTCTGATCGCAGGC
>OOCB01003930.1_pt1 | contig 13508 bp, 9 predicted proteins | sample 1671351 | NCBI WGS metagenome assembly OOCB01 (sample SAMN06348148, study PRJEB24527) | human gut metagenome | biome: human gut; feature: ankylosing spondylitis patient; material: feces | host: Homo sapiens | place: China | collected 2015-10
GAGTCCGCCTTGAGACCGGCCCAAAACGCCTCAAATCCTCGATAGCGCATGAAGGAATCAAGCCACCGTCCACTCCAAAATTCCTCACGGGAAAGGGTCTGCATATTGAAAGAAATTTTATTGAAACGCTGGCTTACATAGTCTTCTCTTGCGATAAGCAGATTATCTCCGGTCGATTCGCCAAAAAGGAGAAAAGGACCTACGGGCATCATAGTGACGCTCATTTCGTCATCAGGCTTTGCCAAGCCGAATTTTTCAAGTTGTGCGCGAATCCGTTCCAGGCTCATGCGGCACCTCCCACGTGATACGGATCATACCTTTATGTTGATATGAAATCAATTTTTGATTTACTTTTATGATGTCTCCCCCAAGCGCGCCCTAGCCAGCTCCAAGAACCTGTCACGCTCCACCGTGGCCTTCTGCCCATCTTCGGCGGGGATGTAGTCGAGAAGAAAAGCGAAACAGCAAGTGTCGGAAATGTCCGGGGACTTGATGCCGTCCGACTTCATTTTGTCCTTTGGGGTCATCTGGTACCTACCGCGCTCATCGATGCGATAGGGGAGCCGACTGGCCTGCTCGACGAATTTTTTCAGCGATGGCCCCTTGAAGCGCCCGGTAAAAATGGCTTCGCGCATTTTGCAGTGGGCGTAGGCGCGCAGGTTGAAGTAGCGGTTCTTCTCGGCATCACTATGGCAGGGGAGCCCCCAGTGGATGCGCTCCACGGGGATTCCCATTTCTTCCAGCTCCAGAATGACAGTGCGTCCCGCGCCGTCGCCGTCAACGCCGATGGTGAGCGCAGGGAGTTCGAGGTATTCATGGCACTCTACAGCTTCGTACATGCGCTCTTCCCGCGGCCCGGATATTCGACCATGCGTTCTGGAGTAACTCAGTGACAAACACGAAATACTATCGCCTTATGCTCGGCAAGGGCAGCCGCCATGCAGAGCAATGTCTTGCAGAAGGTTTTGTTGGTGCGGATTATGGCATAGAACGCGACCTGTCTCGCGAACTTCCCGACAGTTGGCCCAGTTCAACGCGATGTTCATTCCTGTCTATCAAGAAGCGCATCCCGAAAAGACCAAAGTTGCCGCCGGACTTGTCTCCATGCCATAGGGTGGATGAACGCGAACGGCTACGCGCGCTGGAGTACGTGCATTTGTTTAATATTCTATAATTGGTAAAAAAACGATACAGAATATGTATAGTATTTGGGACAAGGAGGGGCATCGGAAACGTACAGTCTTTAAAAAACTATGATTACAGCGTGTTAAAAACACAAATTCCTTGGCATTGCTCTTGCTTATCTCTGCAGAGGCAAGGCTGGCATTGGCCCGCGCTTTCTCGTGGGGCAACATTTTGCCTAACCGCCTGAGAAAACCTTGTTGCGGCAGGCCCCAATGACCTAATCCAAGGAGATGACACGTGTTTTGCACAGAAAAATTGAAGCTGTACACCGGTGCGAAAATCGTCACCCTGTATGATCCCATGCCGATCGTGGAAGCTGTCTGCGTTATTGGAGAGCGCATACATGCCATAGGCAGTTTGGAAGACATGGAGCGTTACGCGGCTCTCTGCGGCGAATACGAGAAAATCGATCTCGGCGGGGGCGTGTTGTATCCCGGCTTCATCGATACGCATAGCCATCTGTCCATGTATGCGGATACGTTCAGCCAGGTCTATTGCGGCTCCCGACTGGGCACAGTTCCGCGCGTTCTCGACGGGTTGCGTGAAGCCGCCGGGAATACGCCTCAAGATCGTTGGATTGTCGGCTATGCGTATGATGATACGGGCATTGACGAAAAACGTCATCTGACCCGTGAAGACCTGGACGCCGTATCCACGGAACGCCCGATCCTTGTTAAACATCTTTCCGTCCATTTTTGCTACTTGAATTCGCTGGCTATCGAAAAGCTCGGCTACACAGCGGAAACGCGGGTCGCCGGGGGGACGGTCTGTCTTGGGGCCGACGGCAGGCCAAACGGGATTCTGGAAGAAAACGCCTCTTATCAGGCGATTGCCAAACTTCCGGCGACGTCATTTGACGAGACCCGGAAGAACATGCTGCGGGCTGTCCGCGACTACAACGCCCAGGGGTTCACGACCTTTATGGACGGAGGGATCGGGCTTTCCGGTTCCTATAAGACGGACATGGCGGCGTACCTGAGCCTTGCAAGGGACAAGGCGCTTGACGCCCGGGGCTACCTGCAGTTCATGCCTCCGGTATTGGATGCGCTGGAGCCTTACGGCCTGTGGGGTTTTCCTTCCGAGTATCTGAGTTTCGGCGGCGTCAAGTATTTTACGGACGGTTCCATCCAAGGCTACACCGGAGCCTTGCTTGAAGATTACCACTCCCGCCCCGGTTACCGCAGCGAGTTGGTCTGCACGCCTGAAGAGCTCGGCAACCTTGTCATGCACTATCATGCCGCAGGCATTCAGATAGCCGTCCACACCAACGGTGATGCCGCCATCGAAGCCACCCTGCAAGCCTATGAGCGGGCGCAGCGGGCCTTGCCCCGCCCTGATTTGCATCACATTTTTGTTCATGCGCAGATGGCCTCGGACGGACAGCTCCGCCGCATGAAGGCCTGCCATGCGCTCCCCACTTTTTTTGTCCGGCATATCGAAGTGTGGGGCGACGGCCACTACGACACCTATCTTGGCCCCAGCCGCGCCAACAGGCTCGATCCCGCCGGTTCCGCCGTCAGGATTGGCCTTCCCTTCGCTCTCCACGTGGACACCCCGGTGCTGCCGGTCACGGCGCTTGATTCCATCCATGCCGCCGTCAACCGCATTTCCCCGAGCGGCCGCCTCATGGGAGCGGATCAGCGCATCAGCCCCCGGGAAGCGATCAAGGCCTACACCGTTTATGCCTCCCTGTTCTGCATGGGCGAACACGATCGCGGGCGTATCGAGCCGGGACGGCTGGCCGACTTCGTGCTGCTGTCCGACGACCTTGAAGCCATCGATCCTTTGTCCATCAATCAGGTGAAGGTTCGCATGACGCTCTGCGGCGGACGTATCGTGTATCAGGCTTAGCCCTTCCGCAGACATCCGCAAAGCATCCGGAAAGAACTTCCGCTCATCCTTCAAACGGGTTATGTACCCGCGCCGGAGAATGCCCATGCCTTCAATTGTTCTTGACCGTGAAGAAGAAATGAAAAGCCAAACCGAATCCGTCGTCGCATCCGTCCGGCAGGACGGCGCCTCTGCGGAAAAGGGGCTGGCCGCTTCCGACGAACCGACGTCTCCCGTCGGGAAAAAATGGTTTCTTTTCGGCTTTGGCGTGCTTTACATGCTTTTCCTGTTGGATTTCGCCGCGAGACTGGGGATCACCGCCGTTTTCCCCGCCATGCAGAAGGATCTCGGGCTTTCCGACTCGCAGGTCGGCGTCGCCGGTTCCGCCGTATTGCTAGGTATGACCGTGTTTGTGCTCCCCTTCTCCTTTTTGGCGGACAAGGGCTCGAAAAAGCACGCCGTGAATCTCATGTCCGCCGTTTGGGGCGTGGGCTGCACACTGTGCGGCCTCGTCTCACACCTCTTCCTGATAGTGCTCGGGCGCTTCATGGTCGGCATAGGCAACGCCAGCTACGCGCCCGTTTCCGTATCCATGCTGACCAGTTGGACCCGCCGCTCTAGATGGGGTTCGGTCATCGGGGCCTATAACTCCGCCATGTCCGTGGGGCTGGCTCTCGGCACCACGATCGCCGGGGTTCTGGCGCAGCATTACGGCTGGCGTTCCGCGTTCCTTGCCGTCGGGGGCCTGACGCTGCTGTTCACCGCGCTGTCCCTGTTCCTGCCCAACGTCAAGAATCACGTTTCGGCGGCGAGCGCCGACGGCAAACGGGAGCATGTGAAGGTCCGGGAGGCCTTTGCTTTCACGCTCCAGAACAAAACGCTGATATTGCTCGGCATCGGCGTCGGCATCGCCAACATGGGTTATACCAGCATGATTTCCTGGATTCCCATGTTCATGGTCCGCATCATGGGCTGGACGTCCACGGAAGTGGGCGCCTACATGGGGCCGGCCTACCTGATTACCGGCCTTTTGATCACGCCCTTCTCCGGCTGGCTTTCAGACCGCCTCGGCCTGTGGAGCCGCCGCACGCGGGCGTGGCTCGGCGTGCCCTGTTTCCTCATTCTGGCTGCGGTGTTTGCGGCGGGCTTCTACTATCAGATTGCCGCCTGCTGCGCGATCGGAATGTTTCTGTTCATCATCCCCGTGACCGGCGTGCACATCGCCACGCAGGAACTGGTTCCCACCCGCTACAAGGCCACCGCGTACGGGACGTACGTGACCCTGCTTCAAGGGTTGGGCTTTTTCGGGCCCATGCTCGCCGGGGCGCTTTCCGATGCGTTCGGGCTTCAGCTGGCGCTTGTCTACATGCAGCTGGTGTTCGTCATCGGCGGCTTGATCATGCTGGTTGCGGGATTCACCTACGTTAAGGATTACAACAGGGCCCGCGCCATGGAAGCCTAACCGTATCCTCGGCATCTTGCTCCATACCCCCTTATGTTCCCTTTGCCGTCCCCCCACTTTGGCGCAAGGGGAACATATACAATGGCAAGAGGTGCTCCGGAGAAGCGCGGTGCGTCCGATACGTATCGGCAAAGGTAAAATCGAATAGTGGTGGAGAAGCACAACTCCGTGTGGTGCAATGCAAAAATGACAGCTTTTCCCTCCTGGCGTGCCGTACTCCTCTGGAATGTCTTTATCGTATCTCGTTTCCGTTTCGTTCATCCGGAGTCCGGAACGCTTGTTGCCAAGGCACACTGAATGACATATCGTTTTTGCCTTGAGTAAAACAGGCCCCATCCTTATCTGTTATGAAGGGGAAATCCGTGTTGACCTCACAGCAGATAGCCCATGTTTTGGCGTTGCATCTTGCCGGGCGTTCTCTCTTCATTGAAGAGCTTGCACTGCTCACGGGGAATGTGCTGCCCGCATCCGATGAGCGGTGGCGCGAGCTGGAGCGTCTTGGCTTGGCGGAACGCGTTTCTTCGCCGCACGGAACCGCGTGGAAGGCGGGCGATGAAACCGCTGCATTCATACGCTCCCAGCTCCCGTTGCTGAAGGAGTTTTTTCGGCCCGACGAAAAGGCGTATGCCCTTACCTGTCTCCATGAACAAGCCAGCCTCAGCGACTGTGAAACCGTCCTGAGCCGGATCAGCCAATGCGCCGAACGGGACAGGAACATTCTGCCCTTGCTCGAACTGGCTGTCCTTTTCCTCCTGCGCTGGGGACGGCGCAACGGCAGCACGGCGGGTCTGGACGGCAAGTTCCTGAATCTTGTCTTTGCGGTACAGGGGCTCAGCTTCAATTCCACGGAACTGCTCAAAAAAATACTGCGCCTTTCAGCTCTCGCCTACGGCCTTGCCCGAAAAAACGGTAACAAGCGGTTTTTAGCGCTTCTGATGCTGTCGCGTATGTATCTGCATGTCTTCATCGGAAGCAACACCACGCGCCTTACCCAGAATCTCCAGCAGGCCCTGTGCCGGGTCAGAAGCTATTTTGATGGCGACACGCAGGAAGCGCTTCCTCTGTTTGAGGGGTTGCTTGCCTATCTGTGCGGGGATCTCAAGAAAAACATCGATTGGTTCAACCGTTGCTCCGAAGAAACACCTTGGTATTACAAGAGGTTCTACGATACACTGGCGGTCTGTACGCTCTTTTCCGCAGGGTATCTGCAGCAATTCCACTTTGCGCTTGGCTGCATCGAGTTTCTTCGGCGCACGGCGACGTTGACCGACGATATCCTTTCGGCGACTCTGTATGAAGTCAACACGTGTTTCCTGCTGCTACGCAAGCGGGATAGCGGCAAGGCGCTGGAGTTCATCAATCGGCTTCGCGTTTCCCCGCTATATACGCAGCATACCGTAGTCAACTCGCTGACGACGCGGGCACATGCGTTGTACCACTTTTTGGCGGGTGACATCGAGCGCGCCTATGCCGTCCTGAATGATGAAACCCGCAGGGCGATCACCCGTGACATCAGGCCCGCGACCTTCAAGGATCCGTTAGTCCTCGACATGCTCTATGTGTTTGCGCACAACGGCTATGTACCCATCCCCTACTATGAGCTGGAGCCTACGTTGGGCCACCTGCTCCTAGGGGCTAATGTGCATCTCAAGGGCTCCGCCATGCGTGTTCAGGCACTGTTGCTGCGCGATAGGGGAGAGGGGCCACAGAAGCAGCTTGAGCTGTTGCGCCAAAGTTTCGAGCTTATCCTCACGACGCGGGATATGCATGAACTGACCCTCACCGCGCACGAGCTGGCCAACACCTGCGAACTGTGCGGCAGCATGGAGGAGGCCCGATCGCTCCGCAACATCGTCTGCAAAGCCACCGGGAAGCCTCTTGATGCCTCAACGTCCTACCATCAAGCCTCACTCGCCTGCCTGAACGTGCCTCCGGCTGCGTTTAGCCTGTTTACATGCTCCCTTCCCGATGCCGAATCCGAAGAGAAATACATCATCGAACGGTGCCATAAGGCGCTGAACACCGCGCCGCAGCGCGAAATCTTTGAGGAAAGGCTTCATCTGCTTCTCAGGGCCTCTATTGACGGCTTCCGGGTGGAACGGGCCGCGTTTTTCCGCACGGTCGATGAGGATAATCCGTTGCAGTTTGTCCAGGCCGTCAACCTGTCTGCTCTTGAATTGAAAAGCGAGCACATGCGGCCTTGTATGCAATGGCTTGTGCAGGTCGGGCAGCAACGTTCCGCCACGACGCCGGTGCACTTCCATAAGCAGTACGGCTTTTGCCTTAGCATCGACATCGGAACGGAACCTCCGTGGCTTCTCTATTTGAGCAGCACCTATTCCGTTTTGCCGGCTGACGAATTTTCCCTGTTTGAACTGCGGTGCGCAGCCCGCCTTTTCACTGCGGAACTGCGTTCGGCCCTCTTCGTGCGGCGATTGAAGGAACGTGAAAACGAATTGCAGCAGAATAAACTGCGCAGCATCTTTTTGCAGGAGGACAGGGGCGAGTGTTTGGTGTTGGGGGCCGGGTTGAACACCCTCCTCAATGAAGCTAAGTATGCCGCCGTAACGGATGTCCCCATCCTGCTCTGGGGAGAAACCGGAGTCGGCAAGGAGATCATGGCCCGGCATATCCACCGCCTCAGTGGGCGTCAGGGGCCGTTCATAGCCGTCCACCCCGCGAGCATGGTTGAATCGCTCTTTGAAAGCGAATTTTTCGGACACGAGCGGGGCGCGTTTACCGGAGCGTCTAATCAAAAAATCGGCTTGTTCGAGATGGCGGATCAGGGGACGCTGTTTATCGACGAAATAGGGGAAATGTCGCCGCTCATCCAGACAAAGCTTCTGCGGGTGCTTCAGGAGCAGCGGTTCATGCGTGTCGGCGGAACGGCGGAAATCAAGTCCCGGTTCCGGCTTATCGCCGCGACCAACCGGGATTTATGGAAAGAAGTCCGTGAGAAGCGTTTCCGTCAGGATCTCCTGTACCGCATATCCGTCGTCCCGTTGCTGTTGCCGCCCCTGCGCGAACGAAAGCAGGATATTTTGCCGCTTGTCGACGCTTTCATTCGCCATTCCAGCCAGCGTTACGGTAAAACGATTTTTCCCCTGTCGCCGGAGCAGAAACAGGCGCTAGTGGACTATTCCTGGCCGGGAAACGTGCGCGAATTGAAAAACATCATCGAGCGGGCGGTAATTCTGTGCGAGCAGGGCGCGTCGTTGCATTTTCATTTCGACCAGGCGAACATGGAGCCATTTTTCTCCAGTCAGGCGGGGGACGGCATCCTTGCGGACACGCCGACACTGGAACAGTTGGAAGAACGGTACCTGCGTAAGATCATGGCGATGACGCAAGGGCGCGTACGCGGCGAACACGGAGCAGCGGCCTTGCTGCATATGAAAATCCCGACGCTCTATGCCAAGCTGCGTAAATTCTCCATCCCATGCGGGAAACGCTGAGGCTGAATATGTTTCCGTTTTTAGAGAAGTCCGGAGCGTTTTTCGGATGCTCTTGAGTCATTGGCAGGCATGGCCCGTTTGGCAGGCCTCGCCCTTGAGCCTCTTGAGGGTACATGCGGAGCGGGCGGGATTACGGTGAAGCGTCCGTGCTACCTTTTTCCGTCTGTCATAGGAAAAGCCCACAACCGTGAGGAAGGGGGCTTTATCTTTTTCTGCCGGGGTTTTTAGAATTTCCACTCCACGGCAATGTTTCCCGTATAGCGATAACGTATGGGTACTTTTCGCGGCCTGTCATCGTGGTATCATATATCATGTACCATCCGAAAGTCATTTTCGTGATAGGAGTTGGTGTCACTGCCATAGCGTTGCCCCATTGCTGTTTCGGGTTGTGGTATTTGTTCCTTCGTATTCGGTATGATATAGGGGCACAATGGCAAACTCCCGGTGGAGCCAATCCCCGTCGGGGAGCACATCCATACGTTTCAGGTCCCGCATGGTTCGGGGCGACGGGTGTTCGCCGCCCCCTTTCATGTGGGGCCCGTCAATTCACAGGGGCAAGCCTGTAGCCGAACTTCGCCTGTCATCGAGAGGGGTAACGTCCAGAATTTTTCGCACATTGAGTGGCTCAATCGGTTAGACGCTTCCCTCAGTCGAGTTCACCGAAAGTTTTCATGTTGATATACCGTTCCAGTCCCCATTTTTTCCCTGAGAGGTATCTCAGACGGGCCGCGACCAGCATCAGGGCCGACTGGCCGTCAGGGAAGTTCCCAACCACTCTTGTGCGTCGTCGAATTTCCCGGTTAAGTCGTTCCAAAGGGTTATTGGTTCGGATGTGACGCCAGTGATTGGACGGAAACTCATAGAAAGAGAAAGTCTCCTCGACGCCCGCCTGGAGGATGCGAGCGGCCTTTTCCAAATGAAGCGCCTTGAGTTTGGCGGAAACCTGTTCCGCTTTTTGGCGGGCGGCTTCTTTATCCTCTTGCGCGTGGATGGCCTTCAGCATGGTCGAAACCACTTTGGATTTACCAGTGGGGACGGCATTCAAAATGTTCCTGTAAAAATGTACCACACAGCGTTGCCAGCGGCTATCCGGGAAAAAATCTCCCATGGCGTCCAGCAGCCCCGTGCTCTTGTCCGAGACTATAAGCCGAACGCGTTGAAGACCTCGCTGTTTCAAATAGCGGAAAAAGGCTCTCCAGCTTTCCGCATCTTCACGGCTGCCTTCCGCTACGCCGAGGATTTCACGATAACCTTCCTTGTTGACCCCGATGGCAACAAGGACCGACACTGACTGGACAACGCCTCCCCATGACCGCTTGAGCCATATCCCATCCACAAACATATAGGGATACATGCTCTCCAGAGGACTGTTTCTCCATTCTTCGATGTTCTTGTAAATCTTCTGATTCAGCTCACTGATGGTGCTGGAACTGACTCTGCTGCCCCAAAGGGCCTCGGTGATGTCTTCCACACGACGGACGGAAACTCCGGCCAGATACATTTCGACCAGGGCCTCCTCTACGGAGCTTTCTCTCCTCCTGTACCGTTCGATAATGGCCGTCTCGAAAGGCAGATTACGAAGCTTGGGAACCTTCAGCTTCACCTCGCCAGAGGTCGTCTGCAAACTCCTTGTATAATGTCCCGCCCGGGTACTGGCTCGTTCCGCATTACGCTCATACCGCCTTGCCTGGCAGAGACTGTCCGCCTCTGCCTCCAGCAGACCGTTCAGAGTGTCTTCCACGCTTTCCCTAACAATTTCCGACACATGCTTTTTGAGTTCTCCCTCGTTGACCTGGATAACTCGTCCTTCCTTTTTCCCGAAGTCCCTGCTACTCTCCATGTCGTGGCTCCTTTTTTCGGATGGGTTTGTTTGCCAACAAAACTCTAACCGATTTGAGGAGCCACCTCCATTTTCAGAATGTGCGAAACTTTCCTTACACTACCATGAGACGTGGAGCATCACCTTTTTAAGCAGGCTTGCCGCCGTGCGGTGAGCCTTGAGATGGGTGGAGTCGATCATCAGGGAGCCATCAAAAGGTGTTTTAGTTGCCAACTCAGTGAAAATTTTATTGAAAACACCGATCCTGCTCCACCTGACAAAGTGATTATACAGGTTTTTGTAGGAGCCGTACTCATCAGGTGCATCCTTCCACTGAAGCCCGTGCTTGATGACGTGGATGATGCCGCTGACGACACGCCTGTCATCCACACGGGGAGCAAAAGAACGGTTTGATACGCTTCAACTGACTTTCGGAAAGATAAAACAGGGTACGCATGCGACACCTCCATGCCCTCTGCATACCCTGTTTTTGTTCCTTTGAAAATAACGAGTCCTGACCCTAGTAATTTATATGCGGGGCATCCTCTTAAGTGAGGACTATTACTTATTCCATTCACATTGAAAGAATCAAAAGCTGTCAGGATAATACCTCCAAGCTTAAAAATACGTAAAAATTCCTGTACTGCCTCAGGGGTATACGCATAAATGTAATGCTACACTATAAACAATAAAATCAATAGCTCATCCTTAAAAGGAAAAATATGAGAAAATATACTTACTAAAAAAAATTGGTAAATCCTTCTTTCCTTGTGTTGCCAAAGTTGCGTTGTATCAAGAGCAATAACAGTCATTCCTTTATGCATGAAGTGCCAGCCATCAAATCCTTCTTCAGCTCAATATCAAAGACAGGCTTACTCTGCATATTCACACCATTAAAAAATTTTCCAAAATTTTCCACTCGGAGAATCTCCATAGGAATGATTCCTTAGCACCACCAATAGACTAAAAATCAATCGGAGTTGTTCCTATGCATAGGACCTATAAGCTTTCTTCCTCCCTTCAAAGTCTGGTCTTTTAGATAGGAAGCGGTTGCGGTACAGCCATAATTTCCATAAGGCTAATGCAATCATCTTGTGTATTTCCCAAGGAAAGGAATTCCTTCTTCACATAAAGAGAAATGTTCTCTACAAGTTGGACAATGCAGAAATCCCCCTCTTTGCTCAAAGGCACTAAAACCGCATAGAATACAACTCAACTATTCAAGATTTGTCTGTGACATTTCACAAATCACAACAATTTCTTTTATGGTGCTAATAGTTTACAACCTTCATGACGATATTCTGATAATCACGCCCATACCTTTGAATTCGTTCGGGAAGATTTCGTACAGCTTCCTGCATATACTCTTGATCTTTCTTTGAGTCATACTCATCAAAAACAGTCTTAATAGAAGTAGCCAAAGCTTCAGGGTCATGAGGATCAAAAAACAGTCCACGCTCGGGGTTTTGTTCCAGGTGAACAGGAATATTTGATAGAATTAAACGTTTTCCAAGACTTTTTGCTTCTTCTACCGTGGTACTCCACCCCTCAAATAGTGAAGGATTGATCATGGCCACTGCCCCTCGCATCAAAGTCGCCATATCAGCATATGGTGTTAACCCAAGAAAACGAAATCGCGTATCAAGCTGTTCGTCTTTAACCCTCTGATTCAATAAGGGGAAATAATCAGGATTCCGATAATCGTTGGTTTGTCCGGTACTAATGACCAATGGACACTTTCCCTGTCGCTTCAAAGTAGCGAGGGCTTCCACGATAATTGTATGGTTTTTATGCGCCCACAGCTGGTTTGGAACATGAAGATATGGCTCATCAATTGCGTATTTTTTCAGAACTGCTTTGAGGGGCGGCAAGCCGGCATCAGACGTTGCAGCTACAAAATGTAGTACATATGTCTTGTGTTTCTGCTTGGGAAACAGACGGATAAAATCCTTGCGTGCGTCTTCGCTACTCAATACGACAGCTTGGGCTCGTGTAGCTATGTCATTGAATGTTCTGTCTCTGGCAACGCATTCCAGGGGTGTAAAAAACTCTGGCAAATGGACATGCTGGAAATCGGGAATCCAGCACATGGCTGGTACGGGAGAGCGTCGGCCAAGGATCTGTCCATGTGAGAGCAGACCAATACCGTTTTCCTTCAGGGTCCGCCCAAGTATTCCACCGTTATCCAAATATTTTCGCCCAACAGCATCAAAAATTCTCAATGGATTCCAACGTGTTGTCGGAATCCACGGATACGGAAGCACACGACATTTGTCAAACGGTTTTGGAAGACCTTCGTCAGACCCCAACAAAACCGGTTCTACTTTTCTGTCTGGCAAGCTAAAAAGAGCAGATGCAAGATTCACAAAATAATTTAAACCACCAATCCAGTCAGGATTATTGGGGACCTGCCATGCAACTTGAATCATTTTTCATTCCTGTATGGTTCTAAACCAATTGACATAACTGGAAAGGCCTTTTTCAAACGGCACATGCGGCGTGAATCCTAGACCCGCAAGTTGTGTACAATCAGCAATATAATGTGCTGGATCTCCTGCCTTGACTTGCCCTGAAAATACAGGAATCCTATGTGGATTCCATAGTTTTCCTATATAATCAACTACTTCACGGATTGTAGTCCCAATTCCTGTTCCGCCATTAATGATGGGGCACTTTGGAGAAGCAAAATCTATGGCATACATCAGGAGGCGAGCAGCATCACATACATGTAGCCAGTCACGAACTTCATTCCCAGAACCAAAAAACGAAAATCTGCCTTCATGCGCCTTCTTGCAGGCGTCCCAAAGTAATTGTTTTTGTAACCCATCTCCATAAATGGAAAAAAGCCTTATTACGCTTATTGGCATCTCCCAATTTCGAGCATAAGAGCGGCAAAGTTCTTCCACCATAACCTTATGTATGCCATAAGGAGAAACGGGGCATCGTGGGCAATCTTCCGCAATCGGCATCTCACTGACTGCACCATAAACCGCAGCACTCGAAGGGACGACAATGCGAATTTTTCGTGTCTGCAAACGACAAAACTCCAGCACATCCAAGGTAGTATTTACATTACCAAGAAAATCTTCATAGGGATTCTGTAACGAATAGGGAACAGAACCACTTCCTGCGCAATGAATCACTGCATCTGGGACTCCAGTTACGCGGGCAAGTGAACACAGCGCATCCAAACTAATGCATTTTTCTTCCCAATACGAAATTCCAGCGCTGTGAAGTATCGAAGAATCACCATTAAAACCAATTCCAATTCCAACAACGTTCCAGCCAGCATCTGCTAAAACTCGAGACGTGTAACTTCCTATAAATCCAACAGCACCGGTGACAAATGCCAGTTTTGTCATACCCGTTTCCTTATTCTCAGGAGATGGAATGTTCTGAAGTGGGCCTAGAAGACAGCTCTTTTACATCGGCATGCCTGCCAAGTTCCTGTTCCATTGCGATTAGAATGGGCTGTGCAACTCCCGCTTCACGAGCTTTCCGCACGTCTTCTTCCGTCCATCCATTGCGCCTAGGAACCAATTTGACAAAACGGGCAGGATTTCCAGCAAATATAGTGTATGCCGGAACATCGCTTGTAACGACCGATCCAGCTCCGATAATGGCCCCTTTTCCAATATTCACACCACCAAGGATAATTGTATTGAACCCTATCCATGCACGATCATCTATGCGAATTGGAGCACTTCTGACATCTGTCCAATCTTTGAAAAGTCCCCTATAACCAGATTTATCGGAA
>OOCB01003938.1_pt1 | contig 13469 bp, 19 predicted proteins | sample 1671351 | NCBI WGS metagenome assembly OOCB01 (sample SAMN06348148, study PRJEB24527) | human gut metagenome | biome: human gut; feature: ankylosing spondylitis patient; material: feces | host: Homo sapiens | place: China | collected 2015-10
TTTTTTTTTTTTCAAGCAGAAGACGGCATACGATATCGTGATGTGACTGGAGTTCAGACGTGTGCTCTTCCGATCTCGATTACGAATCTTCTGAGTTATCATCTTCGTAATCGAGACCATATTTTTTACAGCATTCCTTAGCTCCTTTTAAACCTTTTTTAGCCTGTTTGATAAAATATATATCCGCCGATTTACTTATAGTTTTCAGTGCGATATAGTATATAAAATCCCCCAATTCTAAACCAAGTTTGATTCCTATTCCAACCTTTAATGCTGTTTTAAAAATTCCTTTTGGCTCATAAATTATCATTTTGTGATTTCCCATTTTTAAATTCTCCTTATGTATATAATTGTTTTCCATTAGAGAACTTGTTTTTATCGCGTATTACTCTTCGGGACTTTCTTCCTCAGCATATCTCGCGGCAAAACGATCAATATTCTGAGTTACCTCCATAGCTGATAAATATGCCGCACGACCGTTCTTTCCGCCAAACTCCCAATCATATGGACGAATATCCATGTTCACACTCTGAATATCAATCTCGTCGAGCATAGCAATCATCTCCTCGTCGATAAGATTATGAGCCTCCCCTGTGAGAAGATAAACTTTCGGACCACGAGCATTGAATTTTACTTTAATCGGAAGATACATGAATGGACCTTCTTCCTCGTCTCTTGGCGGATTGACTTTTACATTCCACCCTTCGGCGGTCAATCTCTCAGCAGTCTCCTCGTCTGGAATAACCATAGCGAAATTTCTATCACCCTCTCTGTTATACTGAGACGGAGCGCCTGCAAAGTTTCTAAAGATGATTCTTGCACCATCTACTTGAATGTTACCATTGTTTAAAAATCTTAATTCCATTGTTTCTATCTCCTTTTGATATAATATTTTCTGATATATTTCTTTTGATAATGAATACCGTCATCTGTGTCCAAGTAATCGCCAACGATGCGATAATCAATAAGTCTTCTAAAACCTAACTTGTATAGTAATCCAAGCAAGTATTCCTTCCTCCTGAATAAATATAAAAGAAAGAGCCTCAGCTATTTCTAGCCAAAGCCTTTCTGTGAGTTATTTTCTTAGGAAATAATTCATTGTCACAACATACACAGTAATACCAACCCCTGCCCGCGCCGTTTTTCTTATTGCCGTGGCTGTAGTGTCTGTATCTTCGATATTGTTAATCGTGTTTAAAGCACCATAGCCTCCCAATACGCCACCTACCCAAAGTATAGCGTTAGCTACCATTTCTGTTTTTCTCATATAAATTTCCTCCTTGAAATATTTTTCTCATAACAGAGACTGTATTTTGCGCGAATATTGGATAAACGAAAAAAAGAGCCTCAGCTATTTCTAGCCAAAGCTCCACTTCTTTTAAAACAGTGGTATCAAACCCTCGAATATAATTTTGATATCATGTTCGTTAATTGGAATTAGTGTAAATGATATGTTCTTTTTCTTCCATACAAACATCTGTCCTTCAATAGTTCTTGGAAAACCCAACCCATCAAAAGCATCGTTCAATGACACCCATGAGCTATGTTCCAATCTACTTTTTAGATTGTTTTCTACGATTTGAATAAACATTACATTTGCTTCCCGACTGTTTGTCCAATATAGAACATCTTTGTCATATACCCTTTCTATTCGTTTCATAAAAATATCACTCCTTTCTCGTAATAGAGACTGCATTTTACGCGAACGGAATTTCCTCTGGCGCATCTTCTGGAATGTTCATAAAATCCTCAAGTCTCGGTGGTGAGGTATAGGGGTCATCAGATACGAACCATTCAAAGTCACCGTACTTGGATATGGCTTCTACCGCATCATCCACAAGTTTATCATAGAATGAACGGTCGATAAACTCGTCATTTCCGCCGTTAAACATGATATCGGACTCCAACCAACGGTACCCAGTGGTTCCAGTTGCTGCGTAGTATTTACCTTCTTGTTCTCTTACAAGAACACCGCCACCTTTACCAGTTTTAACCGGACAGAACTCTCCAACCTTTCCTACAAAGTGATAATCATGACCTTCTGCTATTTTTTCAGCAAGCTCTGTAGCTTCGGGTTCGAATAGTGTATCAGACAATTTACCTTTCTTATAATCGTTCTCAATCTTCTCCAAACGCTTCTCATATCCGGATACATCTGGAAGTTTCTCATTCATATCCAAATATAAAGCTGATTTTACAGAGAATGTTTCGCACATATCCCGAATGTCGACAGGTTCTTTGCTAAATAATGTCTTAAATACATACGGTACCGCAAACTGCTTACCTGTAGCTGTCCATGGGTCTTTAATGTGATCCGCATTGTCTCCTGGAATATATCCATATAACTGCTCGCATTCTTCTGGCTTTTTGTACTTGGCAATATAAACCGCGTTATTCACAAGGCACATGCGGTCGTAGGTCGCCTCGTGTTCGAATGTATATCCATATCTCTTACCAAAGTCCATAACAAATTTGATAATCTCTGGCGTGGCATCTGGAATCTTGATTGAGTCTGTCTTAATATGTGCAACAGTAAAACCTCGTTTCTGAACCTCATTCTTCAGATCTACCATGAACAGTGCGCCTCGTTTAGCCACAATGTTGTCCTTATTACGAATGTCACGGAACGCATTGTCGAATTTGGCTGAAGTCAGGCCGTATACAGAGTTAATTGCTGTCTTTAGTGCATTAGCCAAATCCTTAGCTGTCATTTCACCATCAATTACCTTCTGAATATAAGGCGTCAACTTCCCGTCAAGCATATGATTGACTTCGTCCCAGGCTTTATGTTTTATACTCACACGACCCTCAACGATGTCACGGAACGCCTTGGTATATCTCACTCCAAATAAGACTTCAGCAATCGTACTGTGAGGATGCATAGAAGCAATGTCCAGCAACGCGACGTTTCCATACGTACCAGGCTCTGCATATACATACCCACCTTCTCCGACTTCTTCTCCTCGATAGATTGAGACTCCGTTTTCGTATCTATATCCAGAAAAATATGGAAGCAATGATCCCGCCTCACCATGAGTCTGACTCATCATTTCAGGACACGCTTCAGCAAGGAATTGATATGTATCTTCATCCAAGTTGAGTACCGGTTCTGCAAGATTCCGATAATGGAACTCATTCTGAGGGTTCTTATTATTTCCAAATATAAATTTTGTTGTGAGCGTATTTGTGGTGTCATTCACACTCATCCCTGCAAGATCTGCCAGAATCTGTCTTGCTGTCCAATCTGATTTCAAATAATAAAAGGCTGCTTCAGTAGCGATAACATCGTCATCGCAATACTCAGCAACCTCTTGCCATCTTGCTTCTGGAACTGGCTGATCCCAAGGAAGTCCAAGCTCATGATGTTTGATGCCTTTGAGCATTTCTCTGAGATTATCGTCCATCTTAGAATTTGGATCGTTTGCAACATTACTCATCTCAATCTCAAGTTTTTTCAGACTCTTTTTATTACCAGCTGAGGCGAAGTCGTAGACATCCGTATAAGAAAGATTGTATGCCTCGCCGAATGTGTACTTTTTTTTTTCGCCTTTTTTTGTGTTGATGATATGCTGGGAAAGTTCATATATCTGCTGATTGTCATAACCGAGCATGCAAGCATAAAGCATGTGATTATCGTACTGTCTGCAGTTAAATCCGATCAGCCTATATTTTATAAGCTCTGTGATATCTGTTGGTCTTGGGTTGATAAGTCTGACAATAGGTTTATCTTTTCCTTGAAATTTCCAATTTACAAGAAATAGATTAGGAAATACCTCGCAATCAAAAAATATAATAGGCTTTTCTACATCGCCTGTGGTATTGGGAGCAGCTTCTTCAGACTTGAATTTCATTTTAGACACAAGCTTTATACAAAGGTCAGACTGATTTGAACTTTGGGCTGCAAATGCGTACACAGCGTTCTTCATATCGGACACATCATAGCTCATGTCACTGTTGTAAGCATCTTCAAGTACTTTATAAATGAAGTCCACGTTCGGTTTAGTCCCCTGGGGATGAACTTCTTTTGCTAAGCACTTTTTAATAGTTGTTCTCAGCCCTTTTTCTGACTGAATAATATCTGTACTTATCACTTTTTCCTCCTTCATTGGTAAACCTGAACTTATGGTTGCAATTGGTAAATCGTTGCATAAAGTAAGTTTTCTTCTGAGTGAGCTGTTGCCAGTAAATACTTTGATTTCGATGTCCTTATCATAGAGTCGCTTTAACTTAGATACATCCCCTTTGTAAATATAATGAAGATGTAATCCAGCACCACCCTTACTTACCTCAGCATACGTAGCAGGCCATTTGCTGGCGGCTTCCAAATTCTTCTCAAGAGATTTGTTTCCATCCTCGTCTTTGAGATCGAAGTCGATTACGATCAACCATTCTGGAACTTTGACATAATGAAGCTTAGAAACATCCAGATCTTTGAGTTTGGTCTTGACTTTCGTCCATCCCTTTCTTGGGGTTTCGTCTGAGTTAGCATACTGAGCGGGAGCGTCGCTACAGAGATCCTCGAAAGGTCCAATTTTTCCAACTTCAGATTTCTCAAGTTTGATCCATGAAGCTCTTCTGCTTTTATCATCATCTCTTACCTCTTTCACTTTTTTCTCAAAAATATCACTGCGAAAACCGCTATACACGTTCCTTGAACCGGCGCCATCATTAAAGGTCTCTGTGAACTCCCGAAAATAGTTCTTCAACTCCTCTTTAAATGTTCTTTGAGAAAATGGATACGGAACTCTTGCATCCTCGCAATAAACCTTATACATCTCCCACGCAGCTTTAAGAGTTGTTCTATCGTCCTTTTTGAACACGCGAAAAGAATCCACCACAAAGTTATAGAAGTCGTTAGATGCCCCCAACATTGCTATTGGCGTATAGTTGTCAAATGCGCCTGGATTCTCCAAATATACTTCCTTGCAATGGTATGCTATTCCTCCAAGTTCGAATGCCACCTGATCCATAGCTTCCTTATATTCTCTCGGATTGAGCTTGTTACCAGATGGCGATACGTCAATAAGTCTTCGGATCAGACCAGACTTTCCATCTGTAATCTTTACCGGCTTATTAGTTCCCATAAATAGAAAAGCATTAAACCGGTTAGAATATGCAGATTTGAATTTCTCATTAACTGTCATGAGCTCGTGAGAAACAAGACTGTTTAATCGGGTGTTGTCTTCAATTCTTGATAGGTCGCCGTCATGCTGAATAGCGACCAGTGGATTGGTTTTGAATGCCTCTAACGCAAAAGAGTTATTACTCGACCCCAACGCCTTAGCATCAAATACCGAATAATAACCCTCAAACAAAGCTTGTATGATATTTAAGATTGTAGATTTACCTGTTCCTGCGGCACCGTAAAGTACCATAAATTTCTGAATATATTTTGAATCACCTGCAACTATAGATCCGATGGCCCACTCAATTTTTCTTCTCTCTTCTTCAGAATATAAAGTAGAGATTAATTTGTTGTAAGAAGATATATTTCCCTGTTCCAGTGGATATGGAAGCTTTTTACTGGCATAATCAGTTTTTTTAGTCTCCATATTGGAAAATATTAATTCCTCATCAAGTGGATGATAATTGTCTCTAAGCTGTTTTTGACAGTATTTATGCCAATCGTCGATCATTCCAGAAGTAGCATCCCACATATACAAAGTATGTACCGATTCGTTTCCGGAATTTTCTTTGTATTTTATTGTGAAATTTTTAAGCTCTCTGTCAATCATATCAATGACGTCCTGCTCATCGGTTGACCATAGACCATTTTCTTCGACCCAGACGGCATAGAAATCTCCACCTCGAATCATGAGATCAGATGATTTTTTCATTACAAAGTTTGGATAGATTTCAACAACACCCTGCTTTTTAGAACGCGTGGAAATCCTTACAAAATCAAGCATTACATTAGTGTTTCTCCTTTCCTAAATATCAAGAAAAATTGTCCAGATACCAACACAGCTGTTGCCAAATTGGTACCTCACGCAGGTCTTTTCGACAGTTGCGGATTACGAATAAACCGCCCTGTCCATTTGGTTCATAATCGCGATCAAGGAATTTTTCTATAACAATATTAACAATTTTCTTATCGAACTTATTGTTATACATCGTTGAAAGACCAAGATTAGTGATCATTTTCCAGAACCACTGCCCTGTACGATTACCATAATTTGGGTCATCCATGATATTTTCCTCACACTTGACAGCAAGAGCAACCAACATTTCGAGCACTGTACACGGACCAGCAAGACATTCGCTTATTTCTTCGTAGTATCTCTCTCTCCCAGTCTCCTGCGCAAATCTCCATCTCATGCTTATGCCGTCATTAGCTCGGTTTGAATCGTCTTTAATGGTCCACCGGAACTCTATGGTATGAAGGTGCATAAGCAGTCTTCGATACGTCACGTTCTTTCCGAAACGGTCATCAGACACGACACCTGCGAGAAATTCAAAATAATTATTTACTGTTTTTTCTTTATCCATCATGCCTCCGGATTAATCGTCAGTGTCTCCGTAAACATCGTGATAATTTCGCCCATCGAGCAGAATCTCATAGTCGGTCTGCTCTTCATCGTTTCTTACAAATACGGAGTCATCCTCGTATTCTCCAAAATGACCAAGTGCATCATCTCCGATATGCTCCTCATAATCTTCCACGATGTTGTCCTCATTGTCAGTTACTATTCCGTCTTCCCAATATGTAAGAGTTTTTGTGTTATAGCCAAGCTCGTTAAAATCGTCCGGCGAAATGACATAAGGCTCATTCATACTCTCTTTTTCCTCCTCTTCACTATTTGAATAATCTCTATACCCATTTGTCTGGATTGTCTTTGTCAAAGTTGCAAGGTCGTCTTTTGTCGGGGTATAAGGCTTCTCTTCTTCTGGCTTTTCTTCTTTCTTGTATAGTCTACCAAAAGATTCTTTCACGGAATCAACATCCTCTTTAAGCCGTCTGTCATATTCATCCTTCAAATATAACCAAGTTGCTGTGGAGCCAACGATAGCCCCAACAGCAAATAATACGAAATCCCGGTTAATCTTTAAATTTCTTCCCATCGCTTAACCTCCTCGTACTTTTTATTTTTCACAATATAAATACAGGCACAATAAGTAACATAGTCAAGATACTTCTGTTTACACCACGCTTTAATAGATGCTATACCTACATTGCATTCAGCAGCTGCCACGTCTTCTCGAATGAAAATATGGGTGTTTAATTTTTCGTTTGGATTTAAAATGTCCTCATTTTCGAGATTGTTTTCCAAAATATAAACAATCAATTCACGTCCGGTCATGACTATTCTCCTTCTCCTAATATACAATCCATCATATCTCGCAACGGGTCTCCTGTACCCATTCCAAACGTTCACATGAGATCGTAGATATTGCCGTCTACATTGAAATCAAGAAGAATAGTACGTTCGTAACCGTTTACAAAATCTCTGTTCGAAGCTCTATTGGTATCGTAAATACCAAAATCAACGAAATTATCGCCAACTGGATGTTTTTCATCGTACACCCAACCAATGACCATTCCGTCTTTTGTGCGAGGAATTCCAAGCATATCGTACACGTCATTCAGTAACAACCAACCCTGCTGTTTCAGGCGCTTTGTAGCTGCATCCTGCTGCATACGAAGAAACATGAGATTAGCTTCTGGGTCCTTAGTCCAACCGGAACATCCATCATCATAAAATTTCGCATACGGAGAATACGTATTTGGGTCAGCAAGTTCGATTGTTTTCTTTTCTACAACCTCAGTACCGTCATCGCTTACGACAGTTTCCTCTACTTCTTTAGCTTTGATATTATATTTGAGTTCACGATCAAGCTCCTTACCGAATCTCTCGATTACACGTCCACGATATTCTTTAAAGCTTTTGTCTACTGCCGTATATGCCGCTGCGAGAGCAATATTCCTCTTTCTAAGGATGTTATTTGATGTAAGAATAGCAGTGATAGATAATCCGCCAAGCACTACAGATGGACCATACAGCTTAGCAACATCAAGAGCTGCCTTACTGTAAATCAAAGTCAGAGTTTTCTTTCCTTCTTCCTCTGTGTAGTTTGTTTCATCTGCGTGGAAATCCTCTACTCTTTCTTTTGTGTCATTCAGAGTGTCGTTAAGCTTCATAGTAGCTTTACAAGCCATGATCGCACTCGCTACAGCTCCAACTACACCTGCTACAACCAGGATTTCCGGACTGTGTTTTTTTAACTTGAAACCTGCTTTATTGATTGCTCTGGTTACATTTGTCATGTTAAATTTTTTCATTTTGTTAATTCTCCTTTTCTAAAAAATATCAATCAAAGTGGTTTTGCTTTAGGCAGTTTAAGGAAATATTCTCCTCCTCTGCCTCTGATTGTTTCAGCAGTTCTAATGCTTGTCCATCCCCATCTATAAGCGGTGAATGGAGCCGTTTTTCCAATCATGTCGTATAAATCCCCAACCGATACGGAATCGTATTCATTAAGAATATCTGTCATTCCATCCAGGACAGCTTCCGCATCACCGCGATTATCAAAACTAATTTCATCCAGATCGAATGACGTAGATGATTTACTCGAATATGGTCGGTCGCTCTTTGAATAATCTCTGTATGATACCTGGTCATAAGAAGACCGTTTCTTTCCACGTACCTCTCCATAAAGCATCATTTCAGCACCATTTATCACAGTTTCAAATATGGCTTTTTTGATGGTAGGGACGATTACATCAACGAATAGATACGATTTCACGCTATTCACATCTTCAGCGAATATAGTGTCTTTGAATTTACTCATTTCAGATTTTTTTCTTGTTTTCACATTTCCGCTAACAATTTTCTGGACTTTCTTCTCAGAAGCTTTAGCCTGCTCTGCCTTATATCGGTGAGAGTTTGGTGTAGCTTTAATATCCATTTATATCCTCCTTAACTAACCATAAGAAGATTACCAGGTAGAGTAATCTTTGAGTTTGGTAATCTATTATTATTTTTCTTGAACTGGTATTGGAGGTTACTGATAGCTTTACGCTTCGTAGGCGCGAATGTTTCAGCCCTCCACCTGTCTGTCAGAAGTCGTTCAAACTCAAGAACAGGACCATCGTATAAATATCGTGGCATACATCCTCCTGTAAAAGAAAAAAGAGAAACACCGTGTTATAGGTGCTCCCCTTTTTTATAGAATCTCATTCTTCAGTTTCTTCTGTGGAATCAGAATCATCACTTTCAGTTTCTTCACAAGTGCTGTCAATAATGTCATCTTCGTCACCATCGTTAGACCTTGCCCCCAAAGCAAATCCAATAGCTCCAGTAACCAGAAGCGCTCCTGTTGCCAGGATTTTCTTCTTGTTACTCTTCACAAATCTTTTTGCCTTATTAAACAAAGATTCCTTCTCAATGACTTCCTCAAGAACTTCATCGTTGTTTTCACACTCGTTTTCTCGATTCTCCATTGTGATAACTTTCTTTTCTTCCATTTTAATTTTCCTCCTAAAAATAAGTTTTCATTTCCCATTAAAGTGATTGCTTTTTTCGCGAGTTACATTAATTTTGAGAAATCGTATTTTGGTGCGACATGATATTCCAAGGTGATGCACGGTCGGTTATCTTTTGCTATCATAGTGCCGTAACTAATCTCGACCAAACCATCATCTAAATTCCACCCAAGCTCATCACTTATATCAGTATGTTCGAGATCCAGTTCGTCATAAAATTCGCTTAATGAGACATACATGTCGTAATTTAAAGAACGGTTTATCTTATTCACAGCGGTCTCAATTTCCTGTATACTAGATTCAAAATATCGTCCAGATACACCATCATAGCAAAGCTGTTTACCGTTTCCAGTGATGATAACCTGACTGTCATTTACAGGATTATTATCGAGCTGTTTTTGTGCTACCCTATCTTTGATTGCCTTGGCTTTTTCTTCTCCTACTTCTTCAATGGTAGCTTCCTTATATTCTGTGAGTGCTTTTTCAGATAACTTATAGGCTGTTGCTATAGCTGCATTACGTTTTGAATGTACAGTATTAGCTCCAACGATGCATGCGATAGATGTCGCACCAGATATAGCCGCCGGAATATAACATTTCCAGGTTGCTTTGACTACTTCAGGTTTGGTTAGTTTAAACATGGTATCTAACTCAGAATATCCATGGTCGCGATCGAATTCCTCTTTCTTATTCTTTTCAGCTTCTTTGATTTTTTCCATGGCCTTAGGTGTAGCTTTTACTGCCAGTACAGTAGTTGTAATCATTCCGGCAATACCAAAAGCAATAAGAATCTCTGGACTTTTTTTTTCGACTGCTTTTTTTACTGTGTTGAATATTTTCATTACGTTTGGTTTCTTCATGATATCCTCCTAAAAAATAAAATTGAGAAGCCCTTGTTAGGACTCCTCTTTTTGTGAAATATACTCTTTGACAGATTTTTCTGTCTGTTCCTGTTGCTGCTTATCGCTAGCCCAACTCGCCATAAGACCTCCTACGGCTACAGCAATCCAGCCAGCAATTTTGACAAGATTAGTAACATCCAGTTTATTCTTCATTTATGTATACCTCCTTTCATTAAAGCACCTGTAATTTTGGCGAAAAGTAAGACACCCAGTTTCCCAGGTGTCAAAACTTTATTTATCATATTTATTGAAAAAATCCTTAACCGCCATTATAGACTTATATCTTAATTTCTTTGTCGGTTCACATATTAGATCCGCGCCGCTTTTAAAATTCACATTTTTGTCCAGTAAAGGCTCAACTAAATATAACATATGACCTTTTACTAAAACTTCATATACCTGCGTTGCAGCAAATATGCCTCCAATTTTCAAGATAGTCTTGACTGTTTTATCCATGATTTTTCCTCCTTATGATTTTCTTTCATTAAAGCATCTGTAATTTTGGCGAATTTGGATTGTTGGCATAATACTCCTCTTCGCTTTCATAATAGTCATCATAGTTTACCCGCGGCTCAAATGGCATCTCGATGATATAAAACTCAGTACCGTCTTTGAGTTTTGCCCTACGATGATTAAATTCAATCCAATATTCTCCTTCATCAGTTGGCGCCCAGCCAAGAACCTCTCCAAAGTCGGTAGAGGATAAACCAAGAAAAGAATATAATTCATTTAGAATAGCACTTCCGCCCAATGCGTAGTTTCGGTTTAAATGGTATTCGGCATTTTGTACTTGTTCCACCGTAGCTCTAAAGAATCGCTTCGAATATTCTTCGTAGAATAATACCGGTCTTCAAACCGATTTATCTGAAGATATGTCACAATCACTGCATAAATAAGACGCTTGAATGTGCACTTTTTCAGCCTTTTCTACAGCAATAGCCTCAATTATCCTCTGATCCGCTTCCTCTCCATATAATTCTTTCAACTTTCTACGATAATCTTTGTAAGACTGATCTAGCAAGGCGTATGCACTCGCCATAGATGCTTGCTGGTGCTGGTTAAGAATTTGTGCTCCGCAGATGCAGAATATAGTCGCCGAACCGGTCAATATCGCAGGCAAATATGTAAGAGCCACTGTCTCGGTTTTCTCTAGTACAGTAAGCTCCTCACCTTTCTCCAACTCAGCGTTAGCTAGCAGCCGCTTTGCTTTTGGTGCTGCTTTGACAGATAACACTGCAGTTGCCACAACACCAGCGCATCCAAGTACAGTCAGTATGGTGGATGAGTTTCTCTTGAAAAATAACTTTGGCTTCATAGGCGTCTCCTTTCTAATCTGTTATTTCTTTAATCGGAAATACGGACGAACCCCATTATAGTACGAAGCGTAGCCGCAACTCGCACCGCCGCCGGTGGCCACAAGGGCAAAGTGAGCCGAAGAATATTCTTTCTTTGTTGCATTTCGCAGCCAGCCCCATTTACATTTATTATTAAAATATGCCACTCTATTTTTTATCAGTTTCATAAGAGGAAGCTGTTCATCTCCATCTGGTTCAAAATGCTCTTTATCCCATTCGTCGTCCCAACCGATCATCTGTCCAACAGTAGGAATGGTTAACTCTAACATGCGGGTTTTCAGTTCTAATGGAAATGAATTATATAAATAGCTATCAATCCATTTCTTCAAATCGGATTTTTCATATCCACCTTCATTTGTAGGCTTTTTATTCATAGGACGCTCTGCAATATAATTATCAAAGATGAAAAGAACGTTGTTCTCTGTTACTTCATAGGCAGTAGCTTCGAATTTCCCCAATTCTTTCAAGTCGACTGTAATCTTGTCGCCTACTTTTATGCTCGATAGATTGTATTCTTGCTTTTGTACTCCATATTTTAAGTTGAGCAGTTCTTTTGCAGATGTATCGCTGGAACCAAGCCATGAAAAACGAGGCGGGTACTTTTTTACAAGTTCTTTAATTCCGTTTTTCTCAGCAACATCATAAAGATTGACCGTCATTTCATCGTATACGGCTGCGGTTACCATGTAATCGGCAACCTTTTTCAATTCTTCCAGCGATGCACCATTATTCACCATTCTTTCCATAAGTTTCGATACAGCTAAAGTTTCTAATCTCATAATCTTTTTCTCCTTTTCATATGAAGTGGTTAAAAGCTAAAAGAAACAGTGTGGGGCTCGAACCCACGACCCTTCGCTTGTGGAATGCTCTCCCAACTGAGCTAACTGTTTCTCCATTAAAGTAGTTGAAAATATCGCGAAAACAAAAGAAAGAGGCTTTTTAAGCCCCAATCTTATTTGTTGCGGATAACAATTTATCCAATTTCTTTTCGATACGATCGAGCTGTTCCGCCTCGGTTTCAATAACTTCTTTCGACTCTTCCATAAGCTGTAAACAAAGCTGCAGCATCTCTAAATCATCCGAATTCATACACTTTAATGAATCCGGAGCAACAAGATGCAGAGTCTTTTCTACAACCTTATCCATAGTCTCAATCATTTTCTCAACTTTGCAATACATCATAACTTTTCTCCTTTTCGAATAAAATTTATTATTGTTTCCATTACACACTATGTTATTTTCGCGAGTTAGATCAAAATTAAAAGAAATAGCACCGAGTTTGAGTCGGTTTTCTTCAGATTTTACTCTGACGCTTTGCCCTAGTTAAGCTACCTATTTCCCATTAAAGTAGTTGAAAATATCGCGAAAATAAAAGAAAGAGGCCATCGCTGACCTCGATCGTTTTGTTCCGACTTATTTCTCAATATACTTCAATACTGTGTATATGAGAAGTCCAGCCAAAATTGCGATTAATCCCGCCAATCTTTGATACCTCCTTTGATTTTTTCTCACTAAAGAAAGTGTAAATATCGCGAAAGAGAAAGAGCCTTAGATTTCTCCAAGACTCTAATCTTCTTATAAAATAGTTCCGTGAATACTTCCGTCCTTATGAATAAGCATTACTATATCTACATTGTCCATTGGGTCATAGAACTAGATCGGAAGAGCACACGTCTGAACTCCAGTCACATCACGATCTCGTATGCCGTCTTCTGCTTGAAAAAAAAA
>OOCB01003945.1_pt1 | contig 13462 bp, 19 predicted proteins | sample 1671351 | NCBI WGS metagenome assembly OOCB01 (sample SAMN06348148, study PRJEB24527) | human gut metagenome | biome: human gut; feature: ankylosing spondylitis patient; material: feces | host: Homo sapiens | place: China | collected 2015-10
ACAGTTCCTTCTTCTGCAATCTTCCAGATCTGCTTTTCAGTCTCTGTGATTCTTCTCCTTAAATCTTTAATTTCTTCAATCATGTCTGTGTATTGGATCAGTACGTTCTTGTCCATGTTCTCCCCTCCTGTTACGATTTATTATCTGCTGCCTTATCCGATCTGTCATTGCCTGATACTCTTGCTTGTATAGTACCCGATCAGCACAAATGCCCATGCAGTTTAGTTCTGCACAGGCCTTGCATGGATCTACCATATCTTTCTTCCACCTTTTTGCTTCATCAGGTTTCTTTTGTAAAACTTCCCTTTAGTTGTCGAATAGTATTTGTCTTTATCTTCTTTCTTTTTCTGTCTGATCGCCTGCATACTTAACTTCCATGCAGCAAATTCAGTGCATTTTCTTCGACATTCGATTCGTTTTTCTCTTTCTCCGCCATGATCACACTTGAAGCATGGACAATCTTGATATCCCATTTATGTATCACTCCTTTTACTTTATGAATACTAGCCAACGTGTCTTTCCTCGTTGATCTCCAAGTAACGGTTTATAACCAAATTGTTCTAACACTTTTTTCAATGGTATCTGATCTTCATTCCACTTGAATACTAATAATCCATCTGGTTCCAGAACTCTCATACATTCATCAAATCCTTGTTTTAAATACGTTGGCCAATCTTTCGGAAGTATTCCATATTTCTTAGCTAACCAACTTCCAGTTCCAACATTCACTAAATGTGGCGGATCAAATACAACTACCTTAAAACTATTATCATTATATTTCATGTTACGAAAATCCATTTTTACATCAGGTTTGACAAGCAAATGTCTTCCGTCACACAATATAGTGTCCAGTTCTCTGTTATCTTGATATAGCACTTCTGGATTCTTTTTATCAAAGTAAAACATTCTGCTGCCGCAACATGCATCTAATATTCTTTTCTTACCTTTTACAACACCTGTCAGATTTTCTGTTATTTGTGTACCAAACAGCTTGTTATACATTTTATCAATCTCTGTATCATCTAAAGTTTCAAGAAGTTCGCCAGCACTATCACTACATTCTTGATAAATTCTACATTCTTCTTGATTACATTTATGCCTGCTGCAATGCTTATTTAATCTCCATATCTTCTGCTCCCTTGTCATAACTCATCCCTCTCTTTCGCTGCAGCACAGAGTGACATCACTGCCACTCCTGCTACTGCTCCAATAAATAATCCGCTTAAAAATCCAACGATCATAAATTAACCCTCCATCATATTTTCAAACCTGTATTTTTGCTTTGCATCTGGATATTTTTCGTGATCCACTTCGCTCTTAAACGTCTCCCCAGTGTTTCACGCAATGTCTATGTACAAAACAATCTGTCCTTCTCTTTGTTCTGGACCACTCTGTCTCATCATCCTCTGGATCCATCACTTCGCCACAGACTACACAGCGAGGACGATCCCCACCGTGTTTCTCTCTGGTCTTCTTGTATGCGTTCATTGCTGTCCTGTTATTTTTGATCATTGTCTTTCTCCCCCCCTGCGTCATAGATCTCACATGAGATCACCTTATTGCCAACTCCATTATCCACAACTTCGAAATCGACATCGTATCCGACCTCAGCCAGATGATCGATGATTCCAAAGTCATTGCCATTATCCTGCGAATGAATATAGACCTTCGCAAGCTTCTGTCTGATCTTTGCCATAATTAATTCACTCCTTAACTTTCCTTAACACTCTTGATCCTTGCCTTTAAGGCATCCAGAAACGAATCCTGTGTAACTTCTTTTGCTTCCAGTGCATCCATGACGTTCTCATCATATCCGCCGGCAGTGACTAGATGATGGATCACAACATTCTCTTTTTGTCCCTGTCGGTACAGTCTGGCATTTGCCTGTTGATATAACTCCAATGACCAGTTAAGTCCAAACCAGACAATGATGTGCCCACCTGCCTGAAGGTTTAATCCATATGCTGCACTTGCCGGATGTGCAAGTAGGATATCCATCTGCCCATTATTCCAGGCTGTGATGCTGTCCGGATTCTTTAACTCTCCGATCCGAAGCTTGCTCTTTTTCAAAGCTTTCTGGATCCGTGCCTTGTCATGCTTAAAGTTATAAAACACTAAAATCCCTTTTCCCGCATTTGCATCGATGATCTCTTTTAAGGCCTCGATCTTCTCATCATGCACCTCATGGTATATACCGTCTGCATCATAGACAGCTCCGTTGCAAAGCTGCAAAAGTTTATTGCTTAAAGCCGCTGCACTTGTAACGTCAATAGTCTCTCCATCGATATCCGCGATCATCGTCTTCTCCAGTTCTTCATACTGCTTCTTTGCTTTATCCGGAAGTTTGATGTGACGGACATTATCGATCCGTTCTGGTAATTCCAGATAATCCTCTGCTTTCATGGAGATACAGATATCTTTGATCCGTTCATTGATTTCTTCGTCTGCCCATGTCCTCGGGTTGTACTCATAGATCACATTTCCGTTTCTTGCTCCTGGTGTGAAGTAATTATCACGGTATCCGGTTAATGTCTTCCCTAGCCGTTCTCCTTCATCCAGAAGATAGATCTGTGCCCACAGGTCTTCCAGTCCGTTCGGAGTCGGTGTTCCTGTAAGCCCTACGATCCGACGGATGTGACTCCTGACACTTTTTAATTTTCGGAATCGTTTTGCCTTATTAGACTTGAAACTTGACAGCTCATCGATGATCACCATATCAAACGGCCAGTCATTTTTGTAATAATCAACCAACCAGGAGACATTGTCTCTTGATAATACCCAGATATCGCCGGGTGTGTTGATCGCCCTGATCCGCTGTTTGATACTTCCAAGGACTGGGATCACCCGAAGCATCTTTAAGTGATCCCATTTCTGTGATTCCCTTGTCCACGTATCTTCTGCAACTTTCTTCGGTGCGATGACAAGAACTTTCCGGACTGCAAACCGATTAAACCGCAGATCATTGACTGCTGTCAGTGTGATTACTGTCTTTCCAAGTCCCATGTCAAGAAACAATCCTAAGACCGGATCCGTGATCATGCGGTTAATGCAGTATCGCTGATAATTGTGTGGTACAAATTTCATATCATGCCTCTCTGTTCTAACTCTGCGATCTTGCCAAAGGCTTTGCCTGGATTCCATGCTTCGATCTCCCAGATCACTCGGTCAATATCTTTTTTGTTATCAAGAACGGTTGCATAGCATCCCGTTGCTAAGATCTTACGGATCTGGACTTTCTGAAGCGGTGTTGTTTTTTCCCCTGGACGTTTCAATTCTACGAATCCAGATTTTCCGCCTCGAAGGATTACAACCCTGTCTGGTACTCCAGCATTGCCCGGGGATACAAACTTATACGCCATACCACCGACCTCTTTTACTTCATCCCTGAACTTGGATTCTATACTGCTTTCTCTCATATCATTCTCCTTTGCTGTTAACGTGTTTACATATTGCCCCTATATATATATACGCGTGTATGTGTGCACATGGGGTACGTTATACTATTACCCTTTATATTTTATTTTTAAAGAACTTAATGTTAACATTGTTAACAATAGCTACAGCCATTGAATTTACTGGGTTTTTGGTGTTAACTTTGAATGTTTACACAATGTTATCTTTGTTAACAGCCATATTTTTTGAATGTTAACAACTGTTTGTCTTTTTACCCTTTGTTAACACGGATATACCCTCTTTGCGATCCGTACGGACCAACTCTTACAAGTTGTCTTCTTTCCCAACCTTGCATACAATTTAAGATTCCATTGATTTCTATAATATCGTGTCTTTTCATCTGCTTTAGATCCCCTCCGAAGCACTCACACCATACTTCAGCCGCACATATTCGGTCCCTTTCTACTAAGTTGCTCTCATCTTTTACTTGAAATTCGCTATTGAAAAAGGACTTTCTCTGCGCAACACTCTTCTGTGCCCAGTCTGTTGGAATCTTCTTCTCTAGGAACTCTCTGATCACACCTTCTTTTGGAGATGCTTCTCTGTAAGTCTCCTGCTTCTCCTGTGCCACTTTGGCGACATCTCCAGACATATACAGCGGCTCTCCTAACATCCATCTCGCAGCTGCTTCTGCCCATACCTGATCAACTTCTGCCGGCAGTTCCTGAAAGATGTTCTTCTTTGGTTTCTGTTTTCCGAGTCCAACTGGCCAGAATCTACGATTTCCTGTTCTATCCTTTAAGAACTCTTTATCGTTCGTAGTTCCTACGATGATACAGTTTCGTGGGAAATTTGCGGTCCTTCGTCCATACGGCATACGATAAACATCCTCTTTCTTACTTAAGAACTGTTTGACTGCATTCATCTCTGATCTGTTAAATCCAGTTAACTCTCCAGCTTCAATGATCCAGTAGCCCTGCACCATCTCCGCTGCATCTTTCCCTTCAAAGGTACTCATTGAATCGGAATACCAGTCTTTGCCCAACATTGAAAAGAACGTACTCTTTCCAACGCCCTGCGCGCCCGACAGGATCAGCATATAATCAAACTTACATCCTGGATGCATGGCTCTGGCAACCGCAGCGCACAAAGTCTTTCTTGTTGCCGCACGTACATATTCAGAATCTTCTGCCCCGAAATAATCGATCAATAGCGTATCTAATCGTCTGACCCCATCCCAGTTAAGGCTTGTAAGGTACTCGCGGATCTTATGTCTTTTATGTCGGTTTGCATAGATTGCCATGCCGTCTAATATCTTCTTTTCTCCTGTGATCCCGTAAGTCTTTTCCATGTAATGCCTTAATCCGGCATCATCCTCATCGGTCCATGCACGATCCTTATAAGGGAACTCCGGATGAAATTCCCACGGCATCGGTCTGCAGACAGTTGCTCTGTTCGCAAATTCATCATGATATAATCGATCTTTTAAGTTTGGATCGTTCTCCAGAATGATCAGCACGTTATCGATCGTCTTATTCGGCATTCCTGTCTGTGAACTGCAGCTTAACTTTTCCATCCAGTCAAGATCTTCCTTTGATATATCCTGTGAAAATTCGGACTGTGCACGTTCATATCGTTCTGCAGTGATAACTTTCGCAACATTTGGCTGTTCCATCGCAAATTCACACATTGCGGAAAAGGATGGGAGTCTTGTGATCGGCGTTCCTTCCTTTGATCCATAATCAAGTTCATAAAACTTATGGATCCGGACCAGATCAAATGCATTGCATAATCTTCCACCTGCAGGATCTGTAGCATGATGGCTGTATAAGAATAATCCATCCTCATATAACACAGCTCCGCCAACTGTCGAACCTTCTGTATAGGTATAACGCCCCGGATGCATATCACATGGCTCATAGATACCACCTAAGAACGCATCCATTGCCTGCTCTACTGTATAGGTCTTACAGAATGCACCGACGATTCCTTTCTTTTCTAATGGATTCCCCTGTTTTTTGATACTGCGATCACGAAGCTTTACCGCTCCTGGCACTTCCGGCCACTGTGTGATATCTCTCCAGTTGTCATATGTTGCAAGCATTCCATCTTTACTTAAAAACGGCTTGTCTGCATAGCAGAATCGATACTGACTGTCCTTACTGCAGCTTGGCCAGTACATCAGCCGGACTGTTTCGAAAGTTGTCGGGTCAAAGATACCCATTCCGATATATTCTGCAGCACGTCTCGCGATCGGCTCATATTCATCTGGAGAAGCTGGCTGATTCAGTGGCAGAATGATTCGAAGTCGCGGTGCTGCTTCTTCATGCTTCCTGGTACTGTAGACCACATAAGAACAACCAAGGTTTTCTAAGATGCCGATCACCTCATCAGTTCCACCCGGTTTTATATGGTCGGCATCAAGTGTGATCAGATAGCGATAACCGGCATTTTCATTTCTTCTCTGTTCTCCTGAAAGTTCGCCACCGACAAAACCGCCGACATCCTTGATCTCATCCTGCTTTGCTTTGCGGTAACCCATATACTCTGCCAGAGTTTCTTCTGTCCTGATCGGATGTTCAAGCTTCTCTACAAAATCAGACCAGTACATCTCCTGTTTCAGCCAGGTCTTTGATCTTCGGCTGCTTCCCGTTGATATTTTAATTTTTAAGTCATTCTGAAACATGCCGTTCCTCCTACTCTTTCTTATAGAAATCTCCTGTAAATCCATCTGCGTTTAACGGCAGCCCTTCTGCCCACTCCGGAGCCCTGCACATCAGATCGATGGCTTTCTCCAGTGTCAGATCAGAACCTTTTGGCACTTCTGCTATGATCTCATCGTGGATATGAAAGTTGATGAGATAACCACCGAATAACATATTTCGGATCGCATTCGCCAGCAGATCTCTTGCCACTGCCTGTACAATATTCTCGACTAGTTTCCCACCGTACGTTTCAAGTCTCTGCCATTTTTTCGTTCCATCGATGCCCATGTATGTGATACTCTTATTTCCCCATGCATTCTCTCCGATTTGCGGGTCTGGATAAAATAAGCATCGTCCGGAAGGAAGTTTGATCATAAAATAATCTGCATCTCTCATAAACGTGATCCCGTGCTGGATCTGGTTTGTTGTTCCGAGTGTTACCGTCTCGATCGCACAATTCTCTACGGTATACCAGAAATCCTGAATCCGTTTGTTCGCTGTCCTCCATCGGTGTACGATATCCGGAAGTTCTTCTTCCGTAAGTCCCATCCTTAATGCTCCCATCTGGATCAATGCTCCGGTACCACCTTGGTACCCGAGGGCTAATTCTGCGACCTTTCCTTTTGCCCTGAGTGCATATTCCGGATTTCCTTTTTTGATCTTCTCGATCGGTACGTTAAACATGCTGGATGCCGAAGCCTCGTAAATCTTGCCGTGGGTACGGAAGACTTCCAGTCTCCAATCCTCTCCAGCTAACCAGCTGATCACTCTCGCTTCGATCGCTGAAAAGTCTGCAACGACAAACTCATATCCCTCTCTTGGAACAAATGCTGTCCGGATCAGCTGTGAGATCGTATCAGGCAGACTGCCATAAGTCAGTTCCAGCATCGCTGCATTTTCCTGTTTTACCAGATTCCTTGCCAGTGACAACTCCGGAATATAGTTTCTTGGAAGGTTCTGGACCTGTACCAGACGTCCTGCCCATCTTCCTGTTCTGTTTGCACCATAAAACTGTAATAATCCACGGACTCTTCCGTCCTTGCAGACCGCGTTTTCCATAGCTGTATATTTTTTCACGGAACTCTTGGCCATCTCTTTACGTTTCTTCAGAACATAATAAACTGCAGGGTTTGCTTTTACCTGTGAATCTTCTAACAGTTCGTTCACTGCTTCTTTCCCTAACTTATCAATATCTTTCCCAAGCTGATCAGATAACCACTGTTTTAACTGGGCAACACTGTTCGGATTATCGATTCCAGAAACACGACGGATATCATCTCCAAGCTTTAATGCTGCCTGATCGCTTAATTCCAATGCCCCATTGATCAGTGCAAGGTCTAGCTGAGTCCCCTGTTGATTAATAGTCTGATCATAATGCCAGTTGGTCCATTCCTGCGTTGGAACCGGATAATCCTTTAGATGATCCTCGATCGCACGTTCCACTTCCACATCTTGTTTGCAGTATTCTTTAAACAGGTTCCATTTCTCTATATCATGTTCAGGAAAGTTTCTTGTGCGTCCGCCGTTTCTCTTTGTAGGCTTGCATGGTACACAAAAATAACGGATCAGTGCTTTTCCAACTGCCATCTTTTGCTTCTCCTGTGGAAATCCCATTGCTTTCCCAACTCCTGCAAGGGATGCCGGATACCCACAGTAAAGAGAATGGATCATCGTACACTGCCACTGATCCGGCCAGATCTCATAGAACTGACTTAATGCATTGATCTCAAAGTTTGCGTTATGAGCCATCTTGATCGTTGCCGGTGCTTTCAGATCATTAATCACTTTTTCCGGAAGTTTCTCCCCCTGTGCAAGATCTATGATCTCAACAGGTCCATCATCGTAAGCGTAAGCAAACAGTAGAATCTGAAAGTCCGGAGACTGTACATACTTGTACAGCCCGGACTTTGCAATGTCTACACTACTATAAGTCTCGATATCGATATGCAGGATGTTTTTCTGCGGGATCATAATCCCATAACTCCGCTGCCATTGATCGGAGCCCCCGTGATCGGATTAATTCCAGTGACAGGATTCACGCTCTGCTGTGTGGCTGCAGCCTGTGTGCTCATCTGCGGAACTGCTGCGGCCTGGACATTTGCCTGTGGCATTGGTCCAAAGTCTTCCGCTGCGGTTGTTCTTCCTGTTAATGGGTCACCTTCTCTTGTCTTCTGGACATTGTTCAGTCCGCATCCAACACCTCTGTTTCCGTTTGTGTTATATGGGAAGAAGTTTAAAGAAACTCTTCCGTAGCATCCGGCATATACTTCTGCAGGATTTAAGATTGCCTGACAGTTTGCATCGACAACTTCCGGTCTCTGTTTACTGGATGCTGTCATAACCATATGTCCTTTACACTCTTCTCCGAATGGCTCTCCGTTTGGTCTTGTTCCATCTCCATCATGCATCGGGTTCTTCAGCATTGCCGGCATCTGACCATTGAATTTTGTAGAGACACCTTCCTGTGCTGCAGCCTGCATTGCTGCTTGGATCGCATTGATCGTTGCTGTGTCTGTCTTAGGGATCAGGATCGTCACAGAATATTTTTCTTCCTGTCCTGGATTGTTCGCATGTGGCTGAAATACGTGTGGAAATGAAAATCTTACTTCACCTGTTGTTACTTTTGTATTACTCATAGTTTTTTACTCCTTTTATTTAAAATCTTCTGCTGCTGTTGTTTTCGGGTTATAGACCGGCCGTTTATCGGATTCCGACGCCAGTGTTGGCTTTCCATTTGGCTTTTGAATGAACTCCCCGCAGATCGTCTGGAAGTCTTTCTTTCCGACCATCTTTTCAAGATCTGTCAGGGTAAGCTGTGCCCTTTCATACAGAGTTTCTTTTGGATATCCATTCTGTTCCAGAACATCCGCCATCTTCTCGTAATCTGTGATCATACGATTGCTTCTGCCTTCAACGATCTTCCATCCAGGGATCTCTCCGCCATCGATCAGTTTTGTCTGTGCATAGGACTTTAATTTTTTATGCCAGGCAACCAACTGTTCTGCTTTTGCAAGGGCTTCTCCCACCTCTTCGTCTGAAAGCTCCGGTGGAAGTTTTGTTTCATAGGTTTCCAGAAGTTCCAGATTGTCATAAGCTCTCTGTCTGCAGTTTAAGACTTTGCAGAATCTGCAGTGTTCCCCGGAACGAAACTCTCCTTCTCCTTTGTAAGCTAATTCAGCTTTCGGTTTGACTACGACATTGCCCCATGTTGTCAGCTCTCTTTTATTCGTCTTCCATGTGGAAAAGTTATTGAGCCTTGGCTGTACGATATGAAAAAAAATGTCCTCGATCGGATACAAAAATCCGTAAGCTTTTAATGCTCCTAGTGCATATAATCCCATCTGTGGGTTCCCACCTGCATTTACTGGGACACCTTTTCCGTATTTAAAATCGATGACATGCATGACCGTACCGCAGATCAGGATGCAGTCTGCAGTACCGAATCCATCTGGCACGTACTCATCAAACTCAACTCTTTTTTCCACTGCCATATATGGCTTTTCTGGAAGACTGTTGCTAAGTGTCTCCACATAGTCAACATACTGATCTGTGAATCCCTGCATCTCTTCCTGATACATTTCATTCTTTTTGATCTTGTTCATTCTTCTTGTGTAGGTTCCGGTCTTTAAAGAATCTGCTGTCAGTTTTAACTCACAGATCTCATGTGCCAGAGTCCCTTCTTTGGTATAAGAGCTCTCTGTATCTGGAAGCTCATCACAAAGTTTTGCGGAAGGAGTACAGTGGATCCACTGCACCGCCCCGCTTGCTGATAACAAAGCATGTTTTCTTTTCTTCGCCATCTTAGATCACCGCCCCGATCGCTTTGATCGCAGATGCAAACTCCCCATATTTCTCCTGTGGCAGATCCATCAGAGTCTGTGCGCCTAAATACGCTAGCGTATTCTGGACATCCTGCATCTTTCCGGCATCGATCAGGCCTGTCGCTGCGACTGCTAACTGTTCCATTGTATATGTAGGGGTTGCTGTGGCAGTCGGCACCGGACTAGCTGCGGGTGCTGTATTTTGTGCCACGGGTGCCGCTTGTGCAGTCTGTGTTGTTGGTACGGGTTGCACATTCTGTACTGGCGGTGTGCTCGGTACAGTTGTAGTTGTAGGTGCGGCTGTTTCCGTTGGTGCGACTGCCTGCTGCACTACGGGTGTTACCTTTGTTGCATCTACCTGTGTTTCCTCTTTGCAGTTTCCTGCGGCCTTTGCCAGTGCAAAGATGGCATTTGCCAGATTGTCAAGCCCTGTTACGTTTACTGTGATCTCCATTGTTATGTCCTCCTAATTTTTCTTTGTTTAATAGATACCCGATCCCTAAGATCTGAAAGATCAGGTTTGTATCAAGATCCTGTCCAGCTTTATGCAACCGGACAAGAGTTTCAACCCTTTCATAAGACATGGCTAATTCATCGTATACTTCACGGCTGATCAGCAATCTATCTTCTTTCATTGTTTATACCCTTTCTACTTCTCTCTTGAACTGGATCCGTTTGATTCCTTTGCTGATTTCGATTGTTTGCATAGTCTGTCTTCCTTCTTAAGCTTTTGCTCTCACTACTAACGTCTTATATTTCACTCGTAAAGTGTCTCTTACAAGTTCTGCAGTTTCTTTTTCTTTATCATTCAGATTCTTTTCTAAAGTGTCTGCAATAAATCTGAGAACGCCCACTGTAAGATCACTTGCAATTTCTGGAACCGGATTTACGCAATCACTAATTTCGAACAAAATGGTTTCCAACACTTTTTCTAGTTCATCAGCTGCCTTGTCTGTGCATCCTGCTGTATCTAAAACATGACCTCTTACGATTCCTTCTGTTACTTTCTTCATTGTTTCACTCTTCATTGTCGCTTCCTCTTCTTTCTTCTAATAATCCCATCAATTTTTCTTTCAAATACCCTGCTTCGGTCATACAGTTCGGATTGTCGAGAAACAGCATTGTACTGTAATCTGGTCGCTGTTCTGCACTAAAGCCATTTTCCCAGATCCTAACGGTTAGCACTGCGGTAGCTCCGTGATATTCAGCTTGTACACATGGAACACCTGGTTTTCGCCAATCTATCCAGTCTATAGTTCCATCTGTCATTTCTTGTAGCTGCAAAGATAGATCAAAGATCTCAACTGCTGTTTTTCTGATTTCACTTTTCTTCTGATCTGTGTTATAATTTGCTTGTCTATTTAATTGTGTGCCTAATGGAGTTGCCGCTCCGTGGGCACTTTTTTCTTTCTTATCTATCAAATTTCTTCACTCCTTCCTCATAGATCATCGCTGTGATCAAACACAACGCTGCTAGATCCTTAAATATTCCCATTGCGATCAGCACTGCTGCTGTGCAGATCATTGCTTTTGTTTCTGTATGCATCTTTATGCTCCTTTCTCAAACACTTATCATTTCAGTTGCAAAAAACTTTTTTGCATTTATGAAATATCTATGCTTATTTTCACTTGTCCGGATTGCATATCCCCATGGAAAAATCCCTTGAATCAGTCCTTTTTCGATTGTTGGAACACCCATTCCCATCAAATACGCAACTTCTTTCGGGGTTAACGTCTCTATTTTCTTTTTAGGAATTACTATCTCTTCGAAGTAATTCTCTGGAAGATCAAATGCTTCTGCAATCTCATTTCGTCTTGCTTTTGTCGGTTCCGAATCTCCAGACATCCACTTACTGACGGTCGATCTACTTACACTGCAGATTCTGGACAACTCTACTTGATTGATGTTTTGATCTACCATTACTTTTTTAAGCCTGTCCCTGAACACTTTTTATCACCTGCCTTTCTTCAGATGGCTTAAGTCTCCGCCCGATTGAGTGCTATTTTTAATAATTAACCAATTTAGGGAGGATTTAAGGATTCTGTGCATCGGACAGAGGATTAAGCCATCTGCTATTATTCTGTTGTCTTTCTTTCATATATCTCCTATACTTAAATCACAGGGCACTGCCATGTCCGAGTATTCAAGAAAGGAGAATCCTAATGAAATACAATAAAAATGCTACATTTTCTAAAGAACTATCATCAATTCAAAAAACTTTAGATTCATATCAAAGGTTGTATAATACGACAGCCATAAACGCAGTTTCCAAAAGTCTTATGCAATTTCAATCAACTATGTCAAAACAACTAAATACTCAAGCCGCTGCCGCAACGCTTGTAATGCAGCAAGCATTAAGCAATCAAATGAGTGCTTCGATTATGCAACTTTCTAAAATGGCTGAATCCTACAACAATCTCGCTAAGAGTATTGGATCATCCCTTAATCAAGTTGCTGTTCGTGGATGTGCGGCTAAAGCCAAAGCTTTGGCTAGTTGTATAAATCTCAATCCATCTCAAACTCTTGTTTCTGGTGTTGCATCAGGAATACTTAGCAATAAAAATATTGATGATGACATTGTCATTCCCAACGAAATCGCTATATCTATTTCTGATACACTAGGAATTTCTGCTGATGAACTTGAACCTGCTATCCCATATAAAGATTCAAAGAAAATATCTACTGAAAAACTCAATTTGTATCTTAATATTCTCGCAGCAATCATTACAATTTTAATGGGGTTTTATACCCCTATCAGCGACTATTTCTCTGGAAAATCTACTGAAAAATATCAGCACCAAATGCTTCAAGAAGAACACAAGCAAACAGAACTTCTTGAGAAAATTCATATTGATTTACAGAAAAATAATTCTTCTACATCTACAACCAAAGAAAAATAGATGTTCTTGCTAAAACAACTAAAATTGCAAGTACATAGATCCATATTCTCTGGACCAGAAGATCTCTTTTTATATCTCTTAAGGGATCTTCTTTTTTGATACTCTTCATTGATCTGACAACTGAGATTATTCCAAAGATACAAATCCCTGCTGCCACTAATCTGGTTATCTGAATATATTTCGTCTTTCTCACCTCCTGGTTATTTAGTAATCCATTTTAATTGGATTTCTTAGGTAAAAAAATATAGTCAATTGGAATACCATATAATTTACTAAGTTCTCTTCCTTGTGACATTTTCGGTTCAGAAGTCCCTTTTTCCCAGCTAACGATAGTCTGTTTTCCAACATGCATATGTTTTGCGACCTCTTCTTGTGTCATTTCTGCATTAACTCGTGCTGAAGCTAAAGAAATTTGAAATGGTACTGCTTTACCTTCATTCATCTTTGTCACGTCATCACCGCCTTTCTTTAATTTCTGTATTCATTATAAATCCATTTTAAATGGATGTCAATACTAAAATCAATTTATTTTTGACTTTTAGTTGAAAAAAATCAATTTTTATTGTACTATATTAATAACGAAGTGAGGTGATTTAATGTCAGATGAAAAGCAAAAGAAAATATTCTCTATGATGCAAAACC
>OOCB01003948.1_pt1 | contig 13450 bp, 9 predicted proteins | sample 1671351 | NCBI WGS metagenome assembly OOCB01 (sample SAMN06348148, study PRJEB24527) | human gut metagenome | biome: human gut; feature: ankylosing spondylitis patient; material: feces | host: Homo sapiens | place: China | collected 2015-10
ACCTTAAAAATGCTTGTAAAAGACTATATTTCAATTATTTCAAAGACCAATTCCCATTTTTAACGGGACAGTAGTGAAAGTGAATAATCAATTTTGTTATTGCAAAGTAAACAGACGATTTGGGAAAGATTTGGGAATTTTTGGGTCAGTTTTCCGGTTTAGGGAATTTTAACACAAAGTGGTGTGTGCCCGATTCAAAAGAATAATGGATGTCAATCTGATAATATGACGCAATGGTGTGGAAAATGGCCAGTCCGAGGCCGATGGAATCCTTATATGAGGAATCTGCCTTATAGAATCTGGTGAACATTCTGCTGCTGTCAAGGGGGGCTGTTCCGGGGTTGCTGACAGCCAGCATGTCGCTGTCCGTGGTGATGCTGACGCACCCCCCTGCCGGTGAATGCACGATGGCATTCTTGATCAGATTGTTGATCAGCGTATGCGCCAAAGACTCATCCATGCAGGCGCACAGCGGATTCTTTTCGTATATCTGGATCTGCATCTGCTTGTCTTCATAAACCTCTGACAGCAAGTCGGCTATCTGGTGGATATGGGTGTTCAGGCATACGCGGGTTCTGTCCGGAAACTGGCCGTTGTTGATCCGTGAGAGCAGCAACAGTGATTTGTTGAGCTGGACGGCGCGGTTCAGGCTTTGGTAGATGTCGCCGATATGTTTCAGGTCCTTTTCCGTCAGGTTGGCGTTTTCCGTCAGCAGATCCAGTTTGCCCCGTACTACGGCCAGTGGGGTTTGCAGTTCGTGAGAGGCATTTTCGATAAACTGTTTCTGTTCTTCGTATACCTTTTCGTTTCGGGCCTGCATCTGGATGGCCGCTTCCGTCAGTGTGCGGAATTCCCTGATGGCGGTATGGTTGTCCAGCGGTGGGGCGGGGCGGTCCGGTCTGATCTGGCCTATCCAGTCCAGAAGGCGTTCGAGCGGTTTGAATATCCGTTTCAGAACCAGTCGCGTACCGATCAGCGTACAGATCCAGAGAATGGCATAGAGTACGATGAGGTACCAGAATATGGCATGGATAAGATCATCTCTTTCGAGAGTGGACAGGCGCAGTTCCAGTTCGTAATAGTTAAGGTCGGAGGCCCGGAAACACGACACCATTACCCGTACGGGTTCGTATTCGTCTTCAGTCTCTATATATACAGTTGAGTCGTAGAATCTTTCACGGAAATCTTCTGCTTCATCCGGTGTAATAGGACGTATGGTATAACTGTGCAGAATCTGGTCCTCTGTTTTCAGAATGGTGGAGTCGGCCAGGATTTTTCCCACCACGATTTCCCGATAGTTCATCAGGGTGTCGTCCGTTTCGTCCATCACCTCGTCAATGACGGTGAGATAGAAAAACAGACCCCACAATCCCATTAGCAGGAGCAGGAACACAGACATGCGCCGGTTGATGTAATGCAGAAGTTTCATAAATTCTGTATGATAAGACTATATATAAAAACTAAAACAGGCATAAGGTCACACCTATGAAGAAAGCCGTCAGGTCAGGATTTCTGATATCGGTCTATTCCGGCTCGCTGACCAGTTTGTAGCCAAAACCGTATACGGCCTTTATTTCAGCCCGTGATCCGGCCGTTTTCATTTTCTTGCGCAGATTTTTCACTTGCGAGTAGATAAAGTCCAGACTGTCAGCCTGGTCAATGTCATCCCCCCATACGGATTCGGCCAGTGACATCTTGTTGATCAGCCTGTCAGGGTTGCTGGCGAAATAATACAGCAGGTCGAACTCCTTACGGTTGAGCGTAAGCGGTTCATCATTCACCCGTGCTTCCCTTGTATCCGGAAAAATGGTCAGGTTGCCGATGATGAGGCTGGTGTCGCCGTCGGCCTTTTTGCGTCGCAGGAGTGACTTTACCCGTGCGTTGAGTTCGGCCAGATGGAAAGGTTTGGCCAGATAGTCGTCTGCTCCCAGATTCAGTCCTTCCACCTTGTCCTCAATGGAGTCTTTGGCCGAAAGGATGATGACGCTTTCCTTCTTCCTCTTACGTTTCAGATGGGCCAGAATGGACAGACCGTCGCCTCCTGGAAGCATGATGTCCAGCAGGATACAGTCATAGTCATAGTCATTGATCTTGCTCATTGCGCTGGGATAGTCTTCCGCACATTCGACTACAAATTTTTCTTTCAGGAAAAAGTCGCGTACAGTTTCCCGCAAGGCTTTTTCGTCTTCAATGATAAGGATTTTCATATCTGTTCCGTTTGATAAAAAGGTAGGGCGGCTGTCTGTTCTGGCGGGTTATTCCAATCCGTCAACGGGAAGTTCGTCTTTTTTGCGGTAACCCGTGCTGGTGAGGATAGCGATCAGTTCATTCTGTTCATCCAATATCCTTACCTCTATATATGGAATCTTGCCATGATTGAATGTTTCCCGTGCTTCGGCATAAATAACCCCTTCCTTTACGGATTTCAGGAAAGCGATATTGGCTGAAAGCGAGAGGGTGATATTCTTGTGGCTGTTGGCTACGGCGGCAAAGGCCAGGTCGGCCAGTGTGAAGATGGCACCTCCCTGGCATACACCAGCTGCATTGAGATGACGCGGGGTCACTTCCATGCTGACGCGTGCATATCCTGGTTCTATGTGAAGTATGGTTGCACCGGCTTCGCGTGCGAAGCGGTCGTTCAAAAGAAATTCTGTCAGTTTCATCTTGTTTGATTTATTTGTTTTCCAAAGTTACGTTTTTTTGTGGAATACCCTGCATCCGATGCTGGAAAAAATAGAGTAGCCCGTACGCTTTGGACCTTTTGTCTGTTAGTGGAACACTCCAGTTTGGGATATATGATTCTTTTAACATCGGATAGGAAATGGCTATGTAAGAACCGTCCGGTCCGGTCTTTTTCAGATACAGAAGATCGGTAGAAAAGCAGTATCAAAGATGCCGACAACAGTCCGAAATAAAGAAAATGTGGATAGAAACAATTTGGAATAGGAAAAATCAGGTCAAATGAATAATTTTAATTTACTGAATAATAGTGATTTATAATTTATATAGAAGAAAAATGAAAAAAAAGTGATTTTTTTTTGCGGGAAATCAGTTTTTCGTTCGTCTACATAGTAGAAATCAATCTGGAAAAATGTATTAACCTGAAAAATAATAATATGAAGCATAATAAAAATTCTGATTTTAAGAGCCGTTCCCGTCCAGACATAGTCTGTCATCCGGAAGAATGAAAAAAATGATTTTTGCGTGAATTGCGTTTTTCGTTCGTCTTTTAATTAAAAACCATGATAACATTAATTTTTAACCTAAAAATTTAAATTTTAAATGAAAACAAAATTACTTTTTACAGCAGCACTGATGAGTGCAGCAGCATTGTATTCTGAACAGGCTATAGGAGAAAATACAATGCGTTATTTGAATGCCGTCAATACAAGTGAAGTGGTTATGACTGCAGATGTTAATGAGCAGCAAGAATCAGGAGTTGATATTTCAAAATGGGTTCTATGGAACTCTAAAATGGAAACATTGGCAAGTTGGGATCAGTGTGGCTGGTTGACCGATGTGCAGGGTGGTAATTTCAGAACTTACACAATGCCAACTGATGCAGATATTAATAAAGGTGAATGTCCTTATCCTAATGCCGTAGAACGTTGGCAGGGTGCAGAACTGAAGTATGCGGCTAATACCAACATTTTGTATCAGAAAATTAATGTGCCTAATGGTGATTATACCGTAACCATGTGGGCGGAAAGCCAAGATCTTGGAGATCATACACATAAAGGAGGTATGTTTGTATTTGCAAATGAAGTACAGCAAGATATAACCAATCACTGTACGTTACAGCAGTACACGTTGCAAGTTACTGTAACGGACGGAACTTTAACATTAGGTGTTAAGACCGGTGAAAACGGCAGCGATGATAACCATGTAGTAATGGCTGCTGTGACAATATTGGCGGATCAGAACATTATAGATGGCATTAGTACGGATAATCCGTTGGATGTGACTGGGGCTGTTAAGAATTCTTCTTGTGTAGCTGGATATGGATGGGAGAGAGATGCACGTAACGCGTCACGTTTTTATGTTGTTGATAGCCGAGATTTAGATAGTGAAGCCTACGCAGGGGCTGGTATTGAATATTGGACAAGTGAAACTGATCCGACTAAAAGTGCAGATTTGATTTATCAGGATATAAATAATCTTCCTGCAGGTAAATACAAGGTTTCTGCTGTGGCAATGGGACGAAAACAGAATGAAAATAACGTTTGCAAGGAAGGCTTGTATTTGTTTGCTAATGATGGAGAATCTGCAGTTACTACCAATGTTTGGGGAAAGGTGACAGTAGAAGGAATCGTGTTAGCAGATGGTGTTTTGCGTGTTGGCTTACGTGCGGGAGAGAATAATGGTAATAATTGGCTTACTCTTTCTCAGGTTAAAGTTGAGTTTGTTGGTGAGGACTTGAGTGCGATGGAAACAGCTTTGGAACAAAAAGTAACGGAAGCTCATAATTTGGCTAATGAATTGAAGGATTTGGTTCCAACAAGTTATATTACCCAATTAAATGACGTTACAAATAAAACATGTTCAACTTCAGAAGAATATTTGGAAGCAATATCTGAGATTGATAAGCTGATAACTGATGTCAATGAAGCAAAGGCTATTTTTAATTCTTCTTATCTGTCAGTGCAAAATTATGCTGAGTACTTGTCTGGAGCATTAAAAGCAGATGAAAGTGCTAAAAATAAATTAAACGAAACGGTTGTTTCAAATAAAGAAGTTGCATTTGCTTCTGAAGACCAAAGCGTGTGGAAAGAAGCCGGAAATTCAATTCTGGAAGCGTGCAAAGCCTTCTATGATTCAAGTGATGGATTTGTTGAAGGTGTGTCAAATCTGGACGTAACACCTCTCATGGTGGTTAATGCTGGTTTTGATGATAAAACAATGGACGGATGGACTAGTACTGTGATACCTAATTTAGATTATGGCATGCCGTTTTTTGATTTCACAAAGAACAAACCTACTTTTGATTTTTATCAGGAGATAGATGTTCCAAACGGCCTTTATAATGTGTCAGTTCAGGAACATGCGACCATAGGTGATAAGACAGACCTTTATATCCAAAGTTCTGAGGCTCGAATGACAACTAAAATGAATTGGAATCATGGAGGAACTGTAGAACAGGCTGCAAAAGATTGGGAAAATGATAAGGACAGAAATCGTGTTACAACGGGTAATGTACTTGTTGTTGATGGTAAAGTACGCATAGGCGTGAATGTCCATATAGGATTTAATGGGCAATTGTTCTATGATAATTTTAGATTAACAATGGTAAGCGACGGTGCTGCTGAAATCCAGAATCTGTATGACACAAAATTGAATGAAGCCCAATCAATCAGTCAGGATAATTTAACTGAGGCCTTTAAAACGAAGTTGATTCAAGCTATTAACATGCCGGCAACTACCTTGGAGGAAAAATATAGTGCCTATGTTGCTTTGAAGGAGGCTGTATCAGAATGTAGTTTGGCTGGAAATTATCTGGTATCCATACCTCAATTGATTGAGTCTGCTAATGAATGTCTGGACAATTCTGAGGCATCCAAGAGTCTTAAAGAAAATTTAAAACAGCTTGTTTCTCAGGTAGAAGGGTATCAAGAGTTGGCTACAGGTAACGAACTTCGTGATTGCTATACACAACTGGAAACAGCCTTGCATGACTATATGAGGGTTGCAGATCCTGTAGAAGAATATCAATTTGATATGACATTCTTGCTGATCAATCCCAATGTACATACATGGAGGGGTGGTTCTCCTGCTACTGGTTGGTATTGTGATTTGGATCGTGGTAATTTCCAGGTACAAAGTAATGATAAGCAGCAAGGAGAAGATGAAGGATGGGAATTTGTTGAAGCATGGACTTCTGGCGTATTTCACCAGAAAGATGGCAATGGCTGGTTGATTTATCAGTCTGTTGATTTGCCGGTTGGTGCTTATAGTTTGTCAGCCTATACATTTGGACAAGATCCAGGAAATAACGATGCTCAATCTACTGATACTCCTTCTGCAAACTTAAGTGTAGGATATGGTTCTACAGTCTTGGCACAGGGAGAACCTGTAGAAAAAGGAACGAAGAAACTCCAAACATTCTCTTTCATGGTTAATGAGCCTTTGACAGGTGATAAGAAAGGTAAGTTAGGTATCTTTATCAATGAAGATAACGATTGTTCATGGTTTGGTATTAATGATATGAAACTTGTCAAGGTTGCTCCGACAACTTTGTCATTGAGTGAAGAAAATACTTCATTAGGCATTGATTCCGATACTTATGGCAATGTGACTGTAGATCGTACTCTTAAGGCCGATAGCTGGAATACCTTCTGTGTACCATTTTCCATGACAGCAGAACAGCTTGCTGCTAATAAGATTACAGAAGTCCGCAAACTGGAGAATACGGTAGAGAACGGTGGTTCAGTTGTATTGAACTTCTCAGAACCTGTAACCGAAATCGAGGCTGGAGTACCTTATATTGTGAAGGTCGGCGAGGCCGTAAGCCAGATTACAGTCAATGGCGTGGCTGTGAAGGTTGCAGAACCCGCTCCATTGGAAGTAGGCAGCGTGAATATGCTAGGTAATTATGGCAAGATGAGTATCACTGGCGACCAGTATTTCATCAGCGACAACAAGTTCTATCGTGCTGCAGATAAGGACGTGACCGTGAAAGGTTTCCGTGCTTATATCACTTTGGATGAAGTTATGGTAGGTGTGAACCAGATGCTGATTAATATTGACGGTAATGTGACCGCCATTGAAGATGTACTGGGTGAGGATGTGGATGCCACAGTCAATGTATATACTATCGATGGCGTATGCGTAAAATCCGGTGTGAAGTCATCCGAGGCTCTCGATGGTCTGCGTAAGGGCATCTATATTGTCAACGGTAAGAAAGTCGTTAAATAATAACCAAAACAGAATTATAAACTTTAAAAAATAAATTAAATCCATGAAAAAGAAAAATTATATCCAACCGGAAGTAAATGCAATGAACCTTGTTGGTGAGGAACAGGTGATGGCAGCGTCAGTATCTTCAAATGTAGATATTGAATATGCAGGCGATGCTTATGAAGATATGGAAGCCGATGTAAATGATAACCGTTTCGGCAGTTTGTGGTAATTCATTTGAAGTGAATGACAGAAGCAGATGACAGCACATCTGCATGACAGAATAATGAAGGGTAGTCGCTAAAGGTGTGACTACCCTTCTTTTGGATATAGAAGGGTTTGAGGATGGCGGTTCGTGGCTGTTTGTACATGTGAGAAGATTCACAGGTGTGGTCGGGAATATCCGTAAATAAGATTGGATAATTGTTGAGAGGGTTCAGAATGGCTTGCTACAGTTTCGATATTATGATACTCTGCTGGAAAGACCGAATGGTTATATCAGGTGTAGAATAAACGCTGGGTGAGTGATCAAAATTGTTGAATAGCGCTTGTCTGTGTAAAGCATATTCCGTAAAAGAAACCTGTCGGAAACATCACCCCAAACCCTTTATGGCATAAACCCCTTCACCTCTTCACTTTCCTTTGTTTATGCGGCTTTCAAGGTGAATGGCCTCCTTCACCGCTCCTTCACCATCCCTTCACTTTTCCTTTTTGGTCCTTCATTTTCCGGTTTTATGACAGAATGTATAAAAACAAGATAAATGAAAAATATAAACATTTTCAAAAAAGTAAAGCTTACTTTAAAAAAAGTAAACCTTACTTTTCTGAAAGTAAAGCTTACTTTTTTCAAAAGATGCCGGACTTGAAGATGTAGCTTTGGTAGTTTTATTTTACATTTTGATATTTTGGGCCATATCTGGTTTGTAAGGAAGGTGAATATCAGATGTTCATCTGTAACAGGCTGTTTAACAGGTAGATATATCTATAAATGAAGAGGTGAAGGATGAATATGGGTCAGTAGTCTTTATGTGGGGATGGGATCTGCTTATATCGGGGGATGAACTTCTTGTTTCCGGATGCTTTCCGGCTTTGAAAAAACCACCTTGAGGTTTTTTCATGGGACCAAAAACCGTCAAAACGACTATGAATGACCATAAATGACGGGGTGTGTCCATAAATGACTGAAAGTGACGTTCCTGTTTTTATTGTGTGGTATCTTTGTAGGGCAGGGGGCGGAATACGATATAAAAATCCCCGCCCATGCCTTGTTTTTTTAAAATACCGGGCAGGGCGGGGGATTGATACTGTTATTTACGGATATTCGTTATTCAAGTACCGGTCGATACGGATGCTCCAAATGTTCCGGATGGCCGGCTGAACAGACACTGATCAGTTTTTGATGACTTTCTTGCCATTGATGATGTACACACCTTTCTTCAGATTGTCTGTAGCTTCGGACTGGCGTACATTGGATTTGATCAATTCGCCGGCTACGGTGTAGACATCCACTTTCTCATTGCCGGTCATTTCAGTGAGACTGATACCGGTGATGATACCGTCTATTTCCGTTTTGATCATTTCCATATCGTGACCTTCCTGATCCTTGGCCAGAATGCTGGCGCGGAATCCGTCAAGCACACTGCCTGCAGGAGCTTTTACAAAAGCCTGATCCTGCAGTATGAAACTGCCTTCTGCAAGAGCGCCGCTTCCGTATTGTCCCGTCATGGTGACGGTGGCTTTGTCATCGCTGACTGTGATAGCCTTGTCGGCGGCAGTCTGGCTCTTGACCTCTACGTTGTCGAATGACATGGCTTCTTGTATGTCGGCAGCAGTCTTGACAATATAAGGTACACCGGCCTCAATTTCAGTTTGCTGGCCGGAGAATACGATGACGCAGGCATTATTATCCTGTTTGAGACTTTCGATTTTGCGGATGTCGCTGAAATACTTTGCAGCTGTTTCGGCATCCAGACTGAACGGCAGACAGAGTGTATTCCATCCTTCGTTCTCGAATGTCCTGTTGAGTGTGACATTCATCGGCATATCCTTGGCGATGACAGACTGTGCTTCGTCTTTTTCGTCCAGAGTAAGGTAAGATCCCCAGTAGGTGAGCTGGAAATTATCGGCCTGGAACCATCCTTTTGAGCTGTTGCCGTCACCGGTTGAACGGATACCGATGCGAAGCGCTTCACCATCGGCAACCAGTACGCCGTCAGCGTTCAGGGTGCTCCAGTCGTTGTTGTCGTCACCGCTTACATTGGTCAGAGGGTCAGAGTCGACAGTCTGGCTGCCGGCCTGTGCGTAAACATGCTGGTCGGTCAGTTTATCCACACCGTCGGTGTTGCGCAGGGCACCGGTAACGGTATAACGTCCTGCCGGCAGACCGTCTACTTCCTGATGCAGGTCGAGTGAACTGATCTTTTCGTTGACCACGCTGACAAAGTATGTACCGTCGGCTGCCGGACGGTCACTCCAGGTGCCGTAAGCTTCCCAGCCGCTGGCCTTCTTGTCGAGTGTCCATCCTGTGGTCTGGCTTTCGAAACTGGGGTTGGTCAGGAATTCAGTCATGTCATAGCTCTGGCCTTTGACGGGTGCTGTTTCCAGTTTGGCGATTCTCAGTTGGGCTACGATATCAGCAGTGGCGGTTTCTACATCTTCCGTAGTAGCCGTTTCGCTGGCCAAAGTTTCGTTGCCTTTGTTGACTGTAGCCGCCAGTTCGTCTTTGGCTGCGGATTCACTGACGGCAGACAAAAAATCCGTTGCTTCGCTGACTGCATCTTTCAGTGCGGTCATGGCCGACATGCTCTTGCGGGCATTGTCCAAAGCGGTTTCCAGATTGCTGATGGCTGCTTCCAGCTCCGCCTTGTCTTTTCCTTCGATGGGTTCGGCAGCTTTCAGGGCATCGCTCAGCGGTGCGCGGTAGGCACCGGCTACGCTGGCCGGTTCTACGGTTTTGGCATCTTCTACCAGTTTGGTCAACCGCTGTTGCAGGAGACTCAGGTCGGCTGATGTTCCTTCGATCGTCACAGTCACTTCTTCTGATATGGCCGGGCTGACACTGGTCGTACCGCTGTATTTGGCCTGGAACTTGTAGGTGCCGCCGTAATAGTCTTTGCAAACGTAAGTGGCAGTTCCGTCTGATTCAACAGGCAGTGTGCCGACGATCTTGCCATCGCAAAGGAGCTGGACGTATGCGCCTTCAGCCGGACCGCTGACGGTCATCGTAATATTGAACGGTTCGTCAGACTTGTGGCTGTCGCCGTCGGTATCGATGCTGACAGAAGCACCGCTTGAACGTTCTACTGCTTCGATGCGGTAGAGTTCACTTGCATGGGCTCTGATGGTCGGAGCAAATTCTGAGTTCTTGAATACGCCCTGTTCTTCGTTGCTCCACATGTCTGTGATGCGGCATTCCTGATCTTGGGCAAATCCGAGTTGGGTCAGGTCGAGCATGACCGGTTCGGCGCTTTCAGGAGTAGGATCCTGGGTAAACACGCGGAATTCCATGGTTACACCCTTGTCGGCATTCTGTACGTCGCCGTCGTAGCCTACCAGAGCCTTGAATGTCTTATACTGATGTCCTTCAGGAAGAGTGAAGGTCAGAACTGACGGGGCATTGACACCGAATCCCTTTTCGTAAGTGGTTCCGTTGATGGTCAGTGCGCCACCATCGTTGTTTTTGTTGACTTTAGGGCTGCTCCATCCGTTGACCGGATTTTCATCCCATGCTATGGTAGTCAGTGAGGTTTCCTTGCCGTCTGCATCCACCAGTACGGGATTTACCCAGTTGGCATGGTCGTAGTCCAGACCGTCACCGCCGTTGGTCACTACCAGATAAAGTTTTTCGGCACCGGTGATGTCTGCTGACAGGTTGACACCTTCTGCCTGGCTGTTGCGGCTGATGAATCCGCTGCAGGCTACCTGTTTGCCCGGATCGACCTTGATGGTTACATTGCCGCCGTTCCATTGGTCGGTCTTTTCTTCACGGATTGTAGGATCTTCGTTGAAGACCATGAATTCTACGGATGACTTGCTGCCCTGGTCGGTTCCGGTGTTGTCGATTCCGGCAAAGGCGGTAAACTTTTCAGCACCTTCAGGAAGATCGAACAGGAGAATGGAATTGGCATGTACGGCAAATCCGTTGTCATAAGTCTGTCCGTTGATGGACAAGGTGCCGCCTTCAATATTCTGGTTGACATGGATGTTACCCCAGCCACAGGTGCCGCGCAGGTAAGTCTTTTCAGTCAGTTTGATGGTACTGCCGTCCTTGAGCGTGACAGTCGGGTTGATCCAGTCGGCATGGTCACAATCATAACCGTCGCCGCCATCGGTCACGACAAGAGCCAGCTGACGGGTGTTTTCCGGAAGATCCACGGCCACGTCTGTGGCATAACCGGTTGTAAGGTAGGAAATGGTACCACTGCGGTAAAGCACGTTCTTTGGATTGACGAATGATGAACCGCCGGTATTGAACAAGGCTACGAACTTGTCGCCGTTGGCCGGATCATCGGCAGCCCAGACAATGCGGTTGTCGTTGCGGCTGAGCTGGCGGTTGTTGGCAGAGTAGTGGTGCATGTAGAGCACTTCGGGATCTGTCAGCAGCTTGTTGGTCGCCTCGTCGTTCTGGGGCAGATCGCCTCCGAACATCAGCGGTGACTTGAATATGGTCCACAGGTTCATCATGGTGTATTGTTCATCGGTGGTGAAGTTGGTCCATCTTTCTTCACCGCGTTCGCCACGGATACTGATCTTACCCAATGGCAGCATGTCGGCATCAGGCCATGTGCCCGGAGCGATGTAAGGCGCCCATTTGGCACATACGTTGAACTGGTAGTTCAGCTGGCTCCAGTTGTCCCAGAAATCATCCACCGTACGCCACATGTTGGCGTGATTCTTTACGTGCTCCATTTTGTTGAGAGGTGTTTCACCAGGAGATATACTGAGGACGATGGGGCGTCCGCACTGGTCGATGGCATGGCGGATCATTTCTATTTCGGCCGTATGGTAAGGACGTGACAGGTCGTCAACCTTCACAAAGTCCACTCCCCACTGGGCATAAAGGTCGAATATGGAATTGTAGTATTCCTGTGCACCCGGTTTACGGTAATCTACCTTATAATTGTCTCTCAGCCATGTGCAGGCGGAGTCGTTGCTGGCAATCATGTCGCAAGTGATGCCATTGGTGCCTTTGACCGGCAATTTCTTTTCGGCTGCGATTTTCGGCAAACCACGCATGATATGAATACCGAACTTCAGACCGAGTCCGTGTACATAATCGGCCAGAGCCTTGAATCCGACACCGTTGGCAGCAGAAGGGAAGCGGTTGAGTGCCGGCGTATAGCGGCCGTACTCATCGTATACATAGATTGGGTCGGTCTGGTTATAACCTCCGGCCTTGTCATTTTCTACGAACCAGCGGATGTCGACCACCACGTATTCCCAGCCATAGGCAGCCAGGTGTTGGGCCATGTAGTCGGCATTGGCTTTGACTTCACTTTCTACAACCGTAGGACCGTAACAGTCCCATGAATTCCATCCCATTGGGGGAGTCAGTGCCCATTTCTGAAAGGGCAGTTCGTTACCGGTTTGGGCTTGCATTCCCAATGACAGGGCGCCTGCCATGGTCAGCATCAGTAGTTTTTTCATAAATATAGTTTTAATTAGTGGTATAAAATATAGGTTATAATGATGTTTTTCTTCTTTCCGAGATGTTTTAAGGTCTTTATCGTCTTCAAAGTTATAGAAAATATTTTTTATACCGTTAACATTTGGATTTAAATAAATGTTAATTGTACAATATATCCTTGGGCAAAAAATGTAGCAGACTTGAAAAATGTCAGTATTTGTTTTTTGAATGTTCGGAAAGTGTTTGTTTTCCGGTCAGTGAGGTTTGGTTGGGGTATGTTGAGGTTTCTGTACATAAGATTGAATTATTTATGAAAGATTATTTCATTATCTCATAAGAAATTGATGAATGTATAAAGACTTGGTATTTTGATGATATGGGATAAATTGAAGATCTGTCAGAAATAAGTCGGTTCGATTTTTGCGGATACGGATTAAAATTTATATTTTTTTGTAAAAAAGGTCTAAATTCATATTGATTGTAATTTTAAAAATAAAAATGAAATATTATTTTTGTTGTGATAGTATTACACTAATCATTTCTTATTAATCACAAATTTAGTTTCAACATTAAAATTTCAATCATGAAAAAACACCAAAAACGAATCAGAGAACTGATTATGATGTGCTGTCTGATGTTTTTTAGCGGACAGGCACTATGGGCGCAGGAGGACAATCTGATCTTGCAATTGGATTTTGAACACACCGACGGCAGGACGGTATCCGACCCGGATCATTCCGGTATTTCGGCCACTCTGATGAACGATGCCAGTGTGGACCAGATGGGAAAATTCCATATCCTGAATCTGGGCAACAACACCGGTTATCTGGATCTGACGGAAAAGGCCGGCAACCTGTTCCGCCAGACAGACAATTACACCATTTCGATGTATTACAGAGTCAATGAGAAAGCGTCCTTGTCCGGGGCGGG
>OOCB01003950.1_pt1 | contig 13441 bp, 16 predicted proteins | sample 1671351 | NCBI WGS metagenome assembly OOCB01 (sample SAMN06348148, study PRJEB24527) | human gut metagenome | biome: human gut; feature: ankylosing spondylitis patient; material: feces | host: Homo sapiens | place: China | collected 2015-10
GGACCTGAATAAACATCTTACCGGCCGCGGAACTGTGACCTCAGAAGTGATCGAAGAACGTCTCCGCGGCGCCGCGGAGGAGTCAGACGGAATGGATTCCTATGACTATATCGTAGTCAATGACGATATCGATACCTGTGTGGAAGATCTCCACAGCCTGATTCGCTCCAGCCACTTTAAAGAGTCCGCGAATACGGATCTTGTGGCGAGAATGAAGCAGGAGCTGCACGATATGACAAAATAAAGAATGTATCCGTAAAAATGCTACATGCAAAACCGGATACTTCAGATATTTAAAATTTATAACAAAAAACAGCAAAACTTCTCGCATCTTTACAGATGGAGAGGAAAGCTGCAACCAGGAAACTCATGATCTGAAAGGGGTATATTTTATGTTACATCCGTCTTATACAGACTTAATCGAAGCCGTAAACAGCGACGTTGAGCCGGGCGAGCAGCCGGTCGTTCAGAGCCGTTATTCCATCGTCATCGCAGCATCCAAGCGTGCGAGACAGCTGATCGCTGGTGACAAACCGCTCGTAGCAGGCGCTGCCGGAAAGAAACCGCTGTCCACCGCTGTTCAGGAGCTTTATGAGCAGAAAGTAAAGATCCTCACAGAGGACGAGGAGCCGGAGATCGAGACTGATTTCGAGGTGAAGGAGAGAACTCCGGAAGAGATCAAAAAAGAAGAAGAGTACGCGGAAGAATAAAAGCGATCCGCCCGGCCGTGTGATGCCAAGCCACGGACGGACGAACCGGAGAAATATGTTGGAAAGGGGAGGAAAACGGCTGAATCTGGCTTTAGTTTCCTCTTTTTTTCGCTGGCGGCTTCAAAAATGCCGGATACGGCTGCGAACCGCGAAGCTATACAGAGAAAGGAAAAACAAACAGAATGAATTTACTTTTCATATCACTGGGCTGTGATAAGAACCTTGTCGATACGGAAAAAATGCTGGGAATCCTCGGGAAAGAGGGCTATTCCTTCGTGGATGATGAAAATGAGGCAGATATCGTCGTTGTCAATACCTGCTGCTTTATCGGCGATGCAAAAGAAGAGAGCATCAACACGATCCTTCAGATGGCGGAGTTAAAGAAAACAGGCCGCTTAAAGGCGCTGATCGTAACCGGATGTCTCGCACAGCGCTACAAGCAGGAGATCATTGATGAGATCCCGGAGGTAGATGCGATCCTTGGAACGACTTCCTATGAGGCAGTCGGGGAGGCGATCAAAGAAGTCATGCACGGAGAAACACCGGAGGTCTTCGAGAGCATCGATGCGCCGGTGAGCAAGACTACAGACCGTCTTGTGACGACAGGCGGACATTATGCGTTCTTAAAGATTGCGGAGGGCTGTGACAAGCGCTGCACGTACTGCATCATTCCGTATCTTCGCGGAAAATACCGCAGCGTTCCGATGGAGCAGCTTGTGAAGGAAGCGGAGGAGCTTGCAGAAAAAGGCGTGAAGGAGCTGATCCTGGTCGCACAGGAGACAACCCTTTACGGAAAAGATCTCTACGGCGAGAAGAAACTTCCGGAGCTTTTAAGACGTCTGGCAGCCGTATCCGGAATCCAGTGGATCCGTCTCCAGTACTGTTATCCGGAGGAGATCACCGATGAGCTCATCGAGACGATCAAGACCGAGGAAAAAGTCTGTAACTATCTGGACATCCCGATTCAGCACGCGAGTGATGCAGTCTTAAAGCGGATGGGCAGAAGAACAAACAATAAAGAGATCCGCGAGCTGATCGCGAAGCTCAGAAGAGAGATCCCGGATATCGCACTCCGCACGACGCTGATCTCCGGTTTCCCGGGAGAAACCGAGGAAGACCACGAGATCCTGCTGCAGTTTGTCGATGACATGGAGTTTGACCGTCTTGGCGTGTTTGCGTATTCTCCGGAGGAAGACACCCCGGCCTTCAGCTTTGAAAACCAGGTTCCGGATGAGGTAAAACAGGACCGCCGCGACGAGATCATGGAACTCCAGCAGGAGATCGCTTTCGAGAAATCCGAGGCAATGAAGGGACGCACCCTGGAAGTCATGATCGAGGGCAAGGTTGCCGACGAGAACGCCTATGTGGGCCGCACTTATATGGACAGCCCGAATGTGGACGGACTGATCTTTGTAAACACCGGACTTTCCCTGATGTCCGGAGATTTTCTGAAGGTGCGCGTGACCGGCGCATCCGAGTATGATCTGATTGGGGAGGCAGAGGATGAATTTACCGAATAAACTGACCGTTTTACGTGTGATCATGATCCCGTTTTTTGTAGCTGCACTTCTTTATGACGGCGGTGCAAACCAGAATATGCGTTACGTGGCAGCTGCGCTCTTTATCATTGCGAGTCTGACCGATATGCTGGACGGAAAGATCGCGAGAAAGTATAACCTGGTAACAAATTTTGGAAAATTTATGGATCCGTTGGCGGATAAACTGCTTGTATGCTCCGCACTGATCTGTATGATCGAGCTCCGTGAACTCCCGGCCTGGATGGTCATCATCATTATCAGCCGTGAATTCATCATCAGCGGTTTCCGCCTTGTGGCTTCCGATAATGGTGTCGTGATCGCAGCGAGCTACTGGGGAAAATTTAAGACAACGTTCCAGATGATCGGAGTGGTACTCCTGATCTTCAACATTCCGGCACTTTCCATGGTGACGACGATCGTGATCTGGATCGCGCTTGCATTGACTGTAATTTCACTTGTTGACTACGTCGTGAAGAATGCCGGCGTCCTTACGGAAGGAAAAATGTGATGATTCGAACAGAACGGGGTTATGCCCAGATCTTTAAAATTTACGGAAAAAGCGAGACAGAGGTAAAAGAAAAACTTCAGGACCTTTTAAGACAGGGCGGTGCGGTCGTGATCTACACGAGACGCCGCGGAAAAGATGTCCACGTTCTCGCTGAGACGGAGGCGGAGGATGAGGAATCCGCAAAGACAGCCTTAAAACCAGTTGCCAAAGAGATCAAAAAGGCGCTGGGAGATATGTATTATTCCACAAAAGAGAATGAGACGATGGAAGAGACTGTCGTGCGTCTCCTCACAAAATACGGACTCACGGTGACAACCGCAGAGTCCTGCACCGGCGGCATGGTGGCTGCAAAGATCATCAATGTTGCGGGCGCGTCCGATGTATTTGAGCAGGGCTATATCACGTATTCGAATAAGTCAAAGAGAAAGATCCTTGATGTCAGCAAGGCAACATTAAAGAGGTATGGAGCGGTCAGTGAGCAGACTGCAAGAGAGATGGCGCTCGGCGGAGTCCTTGCAGCCGATGCAGATGCCTGTGTGGCCGTAACAGGACTTGCAGGACCGGACGGCGGAACCGACGAGAAACCGGTCGGACTTGTCTATGTTTCCTGCTGTATGAAGGATGATGTGATGGTGGAGGAATGCCACTTCCACGGTACGAGACAGGAGATCCGGGAACATGCGGCTCTGGCGGCACTTGATCTCCTGCGAAGAATGATCGTAAAGTCCAAATGATCGACAGCGTGCATTTTGAAACAGGCTGTACAAAAACACGCAGCTCAGTTGGAGCAGCCGCAAAATATATAAGAAATGGGCAGGTGGATCATGCGCTGGTATGAAAGGCTGTATGTCGGGGAAAAGGCGAAAAAGCACAGATATGAGACGATCCAGGCAGTCCGGAACGGACAGGCCTTTGGCTTTTATGTCCTGACACCGGCGGCAGGGGACCGGAATCTTCTGGATATTTACCCGGCACTGACCTTAAAACTTCCTTACTATCAAAAGCAGGATCTTCTGATCGTGGGGATCGCCGAGGATTTCGAAGATGCGTCGATGCTTGCAGGGCGGATCGTTTCTGAGACCTACAAAAAGACCAGCGGATACGATGTGAACTCCTTTCTTTTCGGAAAGGGGTGCTGCGAGTGATCCATGTTATACTGATGATCTTGAAGATCATCGGGATCCTTGTTCTGTTGATCCTCGGTCTGATCCTTGCGGCAATCCTGCTCATTTTGTTCGTCCCGGTGCGTTATCGGGCAGATATCTCGTTTGACGGGAAACCGGACGGGGAGGCGGCAGTCAGCTGGCTTTTACAGGCTGTCCGGATCCGGGTGAGCTATCACGAACATGCGGATGTATCCGGGCAGGTACTCTGGTTCAAACTGTTTGATATGAGGCTGCGGCCGCCGGAGGATGAAGCCGAAGAGTTTGAATCTGAGTTTGAATCTGAGTTTGAATCTGATCGGAATGATCCAAAAACGGCAGATGAAGAACCCGGACAGATAATTTCAGAGATAAACGAAATACCGGAGATTCCGGATAGGAGACCCGAAACCGGAACACCGGAAAGCTCTGCTCCGAAACCTTCTTTTTCGGAATCAACCACAGAACAAAAAGCAGATATTCTTGATCTCGAGCTGGAGAAACACGCCGGAAGCAAACTGAAGGTTGTTCCAGAAAGTTTAAAGGAAGACGATGAACTCGTTGTGCATGCGACAGAGATTTCATCAGGATCAGATGTGCTTCCAGAAGAAGATGCAAAAATTTGCTCTGAAGATCAGCAGATTCCTTCTTCGGAAGGACAACGGAGCGCGACGGAAGAGGAAGATGAATTACTAACTGGTACTTCTTCTCAGAAAACACCTGCTGCTGATGTGCAGATAACTCAGTCGAATAAAGGAAAGACATCAAAAGAGAAGCGAACAGGATTCGCCGCAAAAATAAGAGAAAAGTTCGCCCAGCTCATAAAGAAACTGCGCGCGCTTTTCACCTGTATCCGCGAGCTTCAGGGAAAGATCGGGAAACTGGCCGACGGGATCTTGAAAAAGAAGATCTCCCTGGAAAAGACATGGAACAGTATTTCGATGTTCTGGCATGATGAACAGAACCAGAAAGCGTTCCACCTGATCTGGAAACGGATCGGGAAGCTTGTCCGGTATGTGCTTCCGAGAAAACTTTCAGGGCGGATCCATTTCGGATTTGATGATCCTTATGACACGGGACAGGTTCTCACGGCCGTCAGCCCGTTCTATGGCTTTTATGCGAAGACTCTGACTCTTGAACCGGATTTTACAGGAACTGCGCTTGACGGTGAGATCCATTTAAAAGGTCGGATCGCACTGTGGTATCCGCTGTGGACGGCGGCGCGACTGTTTATCAGTAAGGATTTCAGGCGGCTTCTGAGATTTTTGAGGAAAAGAAACGCCAAAAAGCAGAACAGATAGTTTCCTGCTTTTGCGGATACTTCCTATTATGAACCGGCAAAATCCGTGACGGCTATTGTATTGTGCGAAAATTTTAGTTTATGGTCGTGAAAGTAACTCTGACTGACATAAAATGTAAATTTAGGAGGAATCGGTATGGCAGAAAATCAGTTTCCATCTACCGTAGATGCACTGTTTAAGGGGATGGATCATTTCATTACATCGAAGACCGTTGTGGGCGAGCCTGTGAAGGTGGATGAGAACACGACGATCATTCCGCTTGTGGACGTGACCTGCGGTATGGCAGCCGGTTCCTTTGCACAGTCCGCAAAGACAAATGGCGGCGGCGGTATGAGCGCGAAGATGAGCCCCAGCGCCATTCTTGTGATTCAGAATGGCATGACAAAGCTCGTAAATATCAAACATCAGGATGCGGTCACCAAAGTCCTCGACATGGTCCCGGACATCGTAAACCGCTTCACCGGTGGAAATGATGTAACTCCGGAGGCAACGGCAAAAGCGGAAGAAATGGCTTCCAAGATGGAGAAAGAAAAATAAATACGGAAAACAAAATTCCCCGGAGCGATTCGGGGAAGCGTTATATCTGGGAATCATTAGATTTGAGACCGCATAATCTGTCATAGAAATTCCTTTTAGGGAGTATGAGTATGAAGCGATTATGCGGTCTCATGCTGTTCTGCGTGGGTTTTGGTATGACCTGGGCCTTGATATTGCCGACAACCTTTTTTCTTGTGATTACGGCGGCAGCACTTATGATCGCGGGATATAATTTATTTTGGCTCTATGTCAATAGTTGGGGTGGGATTTCTTAGAATCCCGCTCCATTCTTGAATTTAGAGCTTTTTAATATTGGACTCTATAAGATCCTGTTTTTGGGCATGCCAAATAAGCCTCCACGTTACCGACCATTTTATCTTATGATGTACAATGAAGAATCCTGGTTCGGAATCGGTTGAAATTTCGGATTCCATAGGAACTTCTCTTTAATACTTTGATTTTATTGTTAAACCCTTCTGTAGGGCCGTTTGTAATGCCGTATTTAAAGGCATTGAGGATTTCTTTTCTCCAGTTTTGACAGGTCTGCGCACACTTCTCAAACTCAGGAATCCGACTGTCTCTGGCATTTGCAATCCAGTCATCGAATTCCAGCTGCTGTTTCCGATACGATCTCATATGACAAATATCATAGAACCATTCTTTCATGCTGTGTGCGAATCGGAGCTCATCGCTGTACAAAAGCATTAAATCACAGGCCTGCTTGTTTTCGGTGGATAATGACTGATACCGCGACAGAATAAGCTTGTGACTGCGTTTGTAATATTTACGAAGTGAGGCGGGCATACTTTTTTGGAGCCGTTTTCGCACATTTTCAATCGCCCATGTAATCTGGCGTATGAAATGATACTTATCAATGATGATTTTTGCATTCGGAAAAAAGGTTTGTGCCAAATCCACGTAAGGCCGCCACATATCGCAAACAAAGAACTGAACTTTTAACCGTTCTTTTCGAGAAATATTTCTCCAATAAGATGCGAGATGACTCTGGGTTCGATCTGGAAGGATATCCAGAATGCGTCGCTTCAGAGGATCAACCAGAATACACTGATATTTTCCAGTAGAGGCATTGCCCTTGAATTCATCGATAGAAACCGCTGCTGGCAGCTTTGACGGGGCCTCGTAAGCAAGAGTATCTAAAAGCCTTGAAACCGTTTGGACGGATACTCCGGTAAGGTTTGCAACTTGTTTTAAGGAGAAGGATTCTCTTAATAGGTTCACAACGTAATAGGTCAATCGTTTCGTTCTGCGGTGATAAGATGGCAGGAACGAATAATGTTCCAGAAAGCGCTTCCCGCAGGAAGTACAGACATAACGCCGCTTTTTCAGAATCAGAGTAACCTGTTTTCCAAGGTTGGGAATATCCTGGATTTTCTGAAAGCGATAATCATGAATGCGCCTGGTTTTCTGAGAACAGCAGGGGCATGTTTGTTCAGCAGGACGAGTTTCGATGTGGATTTGTAAAAAAGAATCTGCATGGACTACTTTTCTAATCAAAACATCTTCCAAGTCCAGGAACGTTTTGCTATAATTAGGGTACATCTATAAGGGGTCACCTCCGTAAACATTAAACTTTGGTCGGTAAAATGCATTTGGGAGGCTTCTTATAGATGTATTTTATTACAACAAAAAGAATGTTGGAAGTATGCTTTTTTCAGCACACCCCAACATTCATTATAGAACCGTTAAACAAAAAGGCACTGCGTGCCTAAGATGCGCACTCGCGCGAAGATGAAGGTTGTCGCAAGCGACCGCGCTCGGCGCGAGAATGTGCCAAGGCACATTCTTATTTAGGAACATTCTTTGTTCTCCTGGAATAATAAAAAGGAACTGTACATAAACTTCTGTAAGGCATGATCCGGCGGAGCATGGTATGAGAGAGCAGAAAAAGCGCGGCTTTCCCCGGCTGGACTCCGCGGGTGTGTTCGCGGATGCGGTGGGCGGGGAGACACTCCTGACGTTCATCGGGACACGGGCAGTACATATTGAAAATTACAGGAGTATTCTCGTCTATACCGATACGGAGATCCGGATCCTGTGCAGACATGATATCCTTTCTGTTTCGGGAAAAAAATTAAAGATCTGCTATTATGATAAAGATGAGATGAAGATATCCGGCCGCCTGGAGGTGATCCGGTTTGAATAAGATCAGAGATATGCGGGAGGGAAGCGTGAAAGTCCGGATCGATGGGAGAGGGATGGAGCGCTTTTTTAATATCGCGGCACAGAGAGAAATTGAGATCTGGGACATCGAGACCGAAGAAAGAGAGAAGAAGTGCGGAGGGAAACGGTCCGTGTACTTTAAGATCATGCCTCGGGATTTTAAACACTTAAAATCTATTGCCGAAAAGACCGGGGTTCGCCTGAGGATCACAGAGAAACACGGACTTCCCTTCTGGATGATCACCGGACGCCGTCGGAGCCTCTGGGTCGGAGGACTTGCTGCTTTTTTTCTGCTGATCTTCGTCTCATCTTTTTATGTGTGGGACATCTCCTTTGACGGAAACTGCCGGTTTACGGATGAGACACTGCTGCACTTCATAGACGCGGTCCCGGTCCGGTGCGGGATGAGAAAGAGCGAAATCTCCTGTGCGGACCTGGAAAACAGGATCCGGAACGCTTTTCCGGAGATCAGCTGGGTGTCCGCGGAACTCACCGGCACAAGACTTACCGTCCATATCCGGGAAAATGACGTGATCCTGAAAGCAGAAAAAGAGCCGGAGACGCCCTGTAATCTTGCGGCGAAAGCGGACGGTACCGTGATAAAAATGATCGTGCGAAACGGGATCGCGTGCGTGAAAGCCGGTGACACGGTGGAGGCTGGTGATATCCTGGTATCGGGGAAACTTCCGATCTACGACGACTCGGAGACGCTCGTAAAGACAAATAAGGTGCATGCGGATGCGGAAATATATGCTGAGACGACAAAGACTGCCGGGTGGACGATCCCGGAGACGGAGGAGATCCGTGCAGCGACGGGAAAGAAACGCCGGGGACTCTTTTTGAAATTTGCCGGCGCAGAATTTTATTTTCTGATGCCGGACTTAAAAAAAGAAAGCACCTGGGAACTTTTTATGGAGGAAACCCAGCTCAGACTTTCAGAAAATTTTTACCTTCCGGTCTACGTCGGGATCCTCACCGCCAGGGAATATGTCCCCTATGAAAAAGTCCTCACAAAAACGGAAGTATCAGACGCTGCGGACCGTTATTTGAACGAATATATGCAAAATCTTACGGAAAAAGGTATACAAATCCTTGGTAGTGATGTTAAAATAGAGAGAAGTGGATCCCACTGGAAGATCCATGGAACACTGACGGTGGTGGAGGACATCACGAAAAGCTCCCCCATCCCGGAAGATCAGGAGGAGATTCAGACATTAGATGAGCATCATTGAGACAATCATAGACATTCCGGCAGAACATGAACGGAAAGTCTGCGGACAGTTTGACAGTTATCTGAAAAAAATTGAGCGGACACTTCACGTATCCATGGTGGCGCGTGACGGAGAGATCAAGGTCATCGGACCGGATCACGCAGTAAAGCGCGCAAAGAGCGTGTTTTCGACACTGCTGGAGCTCTCGAAGCGCGGCGAGGAGATTGGGGAACAGAACGTGGACTACGCTCTGGCGCTCTCCTTTGACGATAAGGATACGGAAATGCTTTCCCTGGACCGCGATATCATCTGCCATACCATAAACGGAAAACCGGTAAAACCGAAGACATTGGGACAGAAACAGTATATCGACCTGATTAGGAAAAAGATGATCGTGTTCGGCGTCGGCCCTGCGGGAACCGGAAAGACATACCTCGGCATGTCCATGGCGATCCAGGCCTTCAAAAACGGGGAGGTTGGCAGGATCATCCTGACGCGCCCGGCGATCGAGGCGGGAGAGAAGCTTGGCTTTCTTCCGGGCGACCTGCAGAGTAAGATCGACCCGTATCTGCGCCCGCTCTACGACGCTCTTTACCAGATCATGGGCGCGGACAGCTACCTCCACAATTCGGAGAAAGGCCTGATCGAAGTGGCGCCTCTCGCGTACATGCGCGGACGAACCCTGGACAACGCGTTCATCATCCTGGATGAGGCCCAGAACACGACCCAGGCCCAGATGAAGATGTTCCTGACGAGAATCGGTTTCGGTTCCAAGGTCATCATCACCGGCGACCAGTCCCAGAAAGACCTGCCTGCCGGTCAGGTGTCGGGGCTTGATGTGGCGCTTAAAGTATTAAAGAATATCGACGATATCGGGATCTGCCGTTTCTCAAACGAGGACGTGGTCAGACATCCGCTTGTTCAGAAGATCGTAAAAGCATATGATGAATATGAAGGCCGTGAGAAACCGGAGAGAAGATCTCGCGGGGAACATCAGAAGGACGGCCGGGAAGGACGGGAACAGAGATGACAGTGACAGTGGAGTACGAAGCGGAAGAAAAGCTGGATCTCCCGTACGAGGAGATCATAAAAAATGTGATCGAGGAATCCCTGGATTACGTGGAATGCCCGTATGACGCGGAGGTGAATGTCCTCCTGACGGACAACGCCGGGATCCACCAGATCAATCTTGACATGCGCGGGATCGACAACCCGACCGATGTGCTGTCGTTCCCGATGTGTGATTTTGAGACGCCGGGGGACTTTTCCCATCTCGAGGACACACCGGAGGAATATTTTGACCCGGATACAGGGGAATTACTCATGGGGGATATCGTAATTTCCGTTGACAAGGTAAAGGAGCAGGCTGAGAAGTACGGTCACTCCCAGACGAGGGAGCTGGCATTCTTAGTCGCGCACAGTATGCTTCATCTGTCCGGCTACGACCATATGGAGGACGAAGAGCGGATCCAGATGGAGGATATGCAGAGAGAAATTCTGGAACGGAGGGGTTACAGGAGATGAGAAAACGGGGCAGAGCATTTATTATCAGTATTGGGATCATGATGGCGGCAGCGGCGCTTTCCGGCTGTGGAAAGAAGGCAGAGGAAGCGGCTGTGACAACGGAGGCGTCGGTGGAGACGACGGAAGAGACGAAGACGATCGTCCTTGAGACAGAACCGACGACGGAGGCGGAAACGGAACCGCAGGGTCCGGAGGAGCGCAAAGAAGTCGACGGAAAGATCCAGAGTTACCTGACCGGTGAGATGGTGGATGTGGCGAAAGCCAACAGACGCCCGGTCGCGGTCATGATGAGCAATGATAAGGCATCTCTGCCCCAGTACGGGATCAACCGGGCGGATGTAGTCTACGAAGCGCCGGTGGAAGGCGATATGAACCGGTTTATGTCGATCTTTGAGGACTACGACGATCTTGAGAGGATCGGCTCCGTCAGAAGCTGCCGTACTTACTATACATACTTCGCAAGAGAGTATGACGCGATCTATGCCCACTATGGGCAGAGTACCTTCGCGGTTCCGTACCTCAAAAATGTGGACAATATCAACGGAATTGACAGTACAGGCGGAAACGCATATTACCGCACGAAGGACAAAAAGGCACCGCACAACGCGTATACGAGCGGGGCAAAGTTAAACAAGACGATCGGCCAGCTCGGTTACCGGACCTCCTACAGCGATACCTACACAGGACATTTCCAGTTCGCGGGAGGGACAGGCACTTATGTTCCGGCGGAATCCGACGCGAAGGATGCGTATAAGATGTATCCGTCCTACACGATGAACAATCCCTGGTTTGAGTACAATGAGAGTGATGGAAAATATTACCGCTTCCAGTACGGCGGAAAACACAACGGCGACAGCGGACAGATCGCTGTCAGAAATGTCATCTTCCAGTACGTGGAGTGGGGACATTATGCCAGCACCGATTACCTCAACATCAACGTCCACAAAGGCGGAGCGGGTTATGTCTTTACAGGCGGAAAGTGCGTTCCGGTCTCCTGGAAAAAGGATGGGGACTTCGGACCGACCCGCTACTATGACTCTGAAGGAAAGGAAGTTATGCTTAACAAAGGAAAGACCTGGATCTGCATTGTAGGAGCAGACAGGTTCGATAAAGCTGAAATTTATGGAAAGTAACAGACAGAAAAAGAAGAAGGAATCCAATTTCGTCGTCCAGGGAAGTATCCTGGCGGTGGCGTCCATCGTGGTGAGGATCATCGGTATCGCGTACCGCATCCCGATGATCAACATCATCGGTGATGAGGGAATGGGGTATTACGGAACTGCGTTTAATGTATACAATATTGCGCTGCTCCTGTCCTCCTACAGCCTGCCGCTCGCCGTGTCGAAGATGGTTTCCGCGAGACTTGCAGGAAAACAATACCGGAACGCCGCGAGGATCCTGCGCGCGGCACTCTGCTATGCAACGATCGTTGGTGCATTTGCGGCCGCAGTGATCTGGTTCGGCGCTGATTTCTTTGCGAGAGACGTATTCTTTATGCCTTATGCGGCATTTGCATTAAAGACATTAGCCCCGACGGTCTGGATCATGGCGTATCTCGGTGTGTTCCGCGGATATTTCCAGGGACAGGGAACCATGGTGCCAACGGCCTTTTCCCAGGTCTTTGAACAGATCGTAAATGCCATCATCAGCGTGGCTGCAGGAAGCTTTCTCTTTAACGAGGCGTTAAAGACAGAAGTATTAAAGAACCAGACAGGAACCGGCTATTCCAACGCCTGGGGAGCTGCCGGAGGAACGATCGGTACAGGTGCGGGCGCCTTCACGGCGCTGATCTTTCTGCTTTTCCTCTTTGCGATCAGCAGAAACGTCCGCAGACGTCAGATCCGCAGGGATCAGACGGAATTTGTGGAGAGCTATAAGGAGATCACGAGAGTCCTGTTCTTCACGGTCGTTCCGGTTATCCTGAGTTCCGCGATCTACAACTTAAACAGCGTGCTGGATAACGGGATCCTCGCATACAACTTTAAGACTCTCGGACAGGGAGATGAATTTGCCTCCATCTGGGGAGTGTATACAGGAAAATACCATCTGCTGATCAATGTGCCGATGGCGATTTCCAATGCCCTTTCGTCCTCCCTGATCCCGTCCGTATCCAGGGCAGTGGCGATGGGAGACAAAAAGCTTGTGAGAGAGCGCGTGGCATCTGCGATCCGTTTCTCCTGCTTTGTGGCGATCCCGTCCACTGTGGGCCTTACGGTACTTGCGGGACCGGTGAATAACCTGCTGTTCTCCGGAGATAATACCCTGGCGATCCGGATGACGATCTACGGTTCTCTTGCGGTCGTATTTTACTCCGTCTCTACGGTGACGAACGCGATCCTTCAGGGAATCGACAAAATGCGTCTTCCGATCTTTCACGCGGTGATCTCCCTTGTCCTCCATCTGATCGCACTTGAGATCATGGCGCTGGGATTCCATATGGGAATCTACAGCATGGTATTTGCGAATATCCTGTTCGCGGTGTTCATGTGCCTGATGAATGCGAAATCCATCCGGAATCTTCTCGGTTACCGGCAGGAGATGAAAAAGACCGTTGTGATCCCGGTGATCGCTTCTGCAGTGATGGGACTCTTCACGTTTGGCTCCTATCAGCTTGTGCATCTCGCGGTAAAGAGCAATGCGCTTTCTACGATGTTTGCGATGATGGTCGCAGTGATCGTTTACGGTGTGCTCCTGATCAAGCTTGGCGCCCTGTCTGCGGCGGAACTTAAGACCATGCCGGGCGGAACGAAACTTCTCAGGGTGTTCAGAAAGCTTCATTTAATGTAAAA
>OOCB01003963.1_pt1 | contig 13368 bp, 10 predicted proteins | sample 1671351 | NCBI WGS metagenome assembly OOCB01 (sample SAMN06348148, study PRJEB24527) | human gut metagenome | biome: human gut; feature: ankylosing spondylitis patient; material: feces | host: Homo sapiens | place: China | collected 2015-10
TCAAGCTGCATGACATTCCCAACACCGTTAAAAAGGCCATGGCGGCATTGTCCGCGCTGGATGTGGACATCGTGAACCTCCACGCCGCCGGTACCGCCGCCATGATGACCGCCGCGCTGGAGGGTCTCACCCGGCCCGACGGCACCCGTCCGCTGCTCATCGCCGTGACACAGCTGACCTCTACCGATCAGGAGCGCATGGAGCGGGAGCTGTGGATCGAAAAGCCTCTTGCCGAGGTGGTGATGCACTATGCCGAAAACGCCGCGCAGGCGGGCCTGGACGGCGTGGTGTGCTCTCCGCTGGAGGCGGGCGTTGTCCATGAGCGCTGTGGCAAGGACTTCCTCACCGTGACCCCCGGCGTCCGCTTCGCCGATGGGGACGTGGGCGACCAGAAACGGGTCACCACCCCGGAAAGAGCCCGGGAACTGGGCTCCGACTATATCGTGGTGGGCCGGCCCATCACGCAGGCAGAGGACCCTGTGGCCGCCTATCGCCGCTGCGTGGCGGAGTTCGTAGGCTGAGAACAAAAAAGCAAAATAAAATTTTGTGGATAGATAAAGGAGAGAACGATGGAGCATATCAATGTGCGCGTTGCCAAGCGCCTGCTGGAGATTCGGGCGGTATTTCTCCGCCCGCAGGAGCCCTTTACATGGGCCAGCGGCATCAAAAGCCCGATTTACTGCGATAACCGGCTGATTCTCACGGCCCCTGAGGCGAGAAACGAGGTGGAGCAGGCCATTGCGGACGCCGTAAAGCGGGAGTATCCGGCGGCGGAGGTCCTGATGGGAACGGCCACGGCGGGCATCGCCCACGCCGCCATCGCCGCGCATCTGCTGGGCCTGCCCATGGGCTATGTCCGCTCCGGCAATAAAGACCACGGCCGCCAGAACCGCATTGAGGGACGTCTGGACAAGGGTGAGAAGGTTGTGGTCATCGAGGACCTCATTTCCACCGGCGGCAGTGTGCTGGAAACGGTGGAAGCCCTCCGGGAAGCGGGGGCCGAGGTGCTGGGCGTGGTGAGCATTTTCACCTACGGCATGAAAAAGGGCATTGAGCGGATGGCGGCGGCCAACGTGAAGAACGTGAGCCTGACCGATTTGGACACCATCGCGCAGGTAGGTGCCGCAGAGGGCTATATCTCTCAGGAGGATGTGGCCCGGCTGCTGAAATTCCGGGAGAACCCGTCCGATGAAAGCTGGATTCAGGGAGGAGAAAACTGACATGGAAAATTTGATCGACATTATGCAGCTCTCTGTAGAAGAGATTGACGCACTGGTGCAAAAGGGCTGCGACATTATGGCCAACCCTGCCGCATACGCCCATAAGTGCGACGGAAAAATTCTGGCAACGCTGTTTTTTGAACCCTCCACCCGCACCCGCCTGAGCTTTGAGAGCGCCATGCTGTCTCTGGGTGGACAGGTGCTGGGCTTTTCCTCCGCCGCCAGCTCCTCCGCCTCCAAGGGCGAGAGCGTGGCGGATACCATCCGGGTGGTCAGCGCCTACTGCGATATCATCGCCATGCGACACCCCAAGGAGGGCGCGCCGCTGGTGGCGACCATGCACTCTCTGGTGCCGGTCATCAACGCCGGCGACGGCGGACACAACCACCCCACCCAGACGCTGACGGACCTGATGACCATTCACAAGGAAAAAGGCCATGTGGACAATCTGACGGTGGGCTTCTGCGGCGACCTGAAGTTCGGCCGTACCGTGCATTCTCTGGTCGCGGCCATGAGCCGCTACACCGGCATCCGTTTTGTGTTTGTATCCCCGGAGGAGCTGAAACTGCCCCGCTATGTCAAGGAGCAGTACATCAAGGAAAAGAACATCCCCTATACGCAGTCCGCCTCTTTGGAGGAGGTCATGCCGGAGCTGGATGTGCTGTACATGACCCGCGTTCAAAAGGAGCGCTTTTTCAACGAGGAGGATTACCTCCGCCTGAAGGACAGCTACATTCTCACCCCGGACAAGCTGGCAAACGCCAAAAAGGATTTGTGCATCCTGCACCCGCTGCCCCGCGTGAATGAAATTTCTGTGGCGGTGGACGATGACCCCCGGGCCTGCTACTTCAAGCAGGCGCAGAACGGCCGGTATATCCGCATGGCGCTGATTATGAAGCTGCTGGGCATTGCGTGAAAGGAGAAAACGGACATGATTATCGATTCCATTCAGAACGGCATCGTCATTGACCATATCACCGCCGGAAAGGCCATGGAGCTCTATAACATTCTGGGATTGGACAAGCTGGAGTGCACCGTGGCCATTTTGAAAAACGTCACCAGCGGCAAGCTGGGCCGCAAGGACATCATCAAAATTGACCGGGAAATGGATCTTGACTGGGATCTCATCGGCTATGTGGACCCCAGCATTACGGTGAACATCATCCGGGATGGTGCGCTGGCGGAAAAGCGGACGCTGAAGCTGCCGGAGCGCATCCGGGGTGTGCTGAAGTGTAAGAATCCCCGATGCATCACCTCTGTGGAGCAGGAGCTGACGCAGGAGTTTGTGCTGACGGACCCGGAAAAGCGGGTCTACCGCTGCCGCTACTGTGAAACGCAAGCGGGCCGGTGATGTGCGGACAGGGAGTGAGCATGAAAAAAGGTTATCTTGTTTTGCAGGATGGTCAGGTATTTGAGGGCCTCCGTTTCGGCGCGGAGCACGATACCGTGGGTGAACTGGTGTTCACCACGGGCATGTGCGGCTATATCGAAACGCTGACGGATCCCAGCTATGCCGGTCAGATCGTTATGCAGACCTATCCGCTTATCGGCAATTACGGCATCATCCGGGCCGACTTTGAGGGCCCCTGCTGTGTGAAGGGCTATGTGGTGCGGGAATACTGCGATATGCCCTCCAATTTCCGCACGGACTGCGCTCTGGACACATTTTTGAAGGAGCAGAGCGTGCCGGGTTTATATGGTGTGGATACCCGGGAACTGACCCGCATCATCCGGGAGCACGGTGTGATGAACGCCGCCATCTGCGATGAAATTCCCGCTGACCTGACGCCTGTTCGGACCTACGCCGTGACCGGCGTGGTGGAGGCGGTTTCCTGTAAGGCGCCGGTCATCCATCCGGCGGAGGGGGAGCGGCGCTTCCGGGTGTCTCTCATCGACTACGGCGCCAAGCGCAATATCATCCGGGAGCTTCAAAAGCGCGGCTGTGAGGTCACGGTTCTGCCCGCGGCTGTCTCCGCAGAAGAAATTCTGGCCGCGGCGCCGGATGGACTCATGCTCTCCAACGGCCCCGGCGACCCGGCGGAGAATACCTATCAGATCGAGCAGATTCGCAGGCTTTTGGGAAAAATCCCGATGTTTGGTATCTGCCTTGGCCACCAACTGACAGCTTTGGCCGCCGGAGGCAGCACCTATAAGCTGAAATATGGCCACCGGGGCGTAAACCAGCCTGTCCGGGATGTGGCCGGTGTCCGCACCTATATCACCAGCCAGAACCACGGTTACGCTGTGGACAGCGATACGGTGAAACTGGGCCGGATTCGCTATGCCAACGCCAATGACGGTACCTGCGAGGGTATCGACTACCCGGAGCTGCGGGCGTTTACCGTCCAGTTCCACCCGGAGGCCTGCACCGGCCCCAAGGATACGTCCTTCCTCTTTGACCGGTTTGTGGAGCTTATGAAAGGCGGTGAGAGGTAATGCCTCTGGATACTTCTATTAAAAAAGTCCTTGTTATTGGCTCCGGCCCCATTGTCATCGGGCAGGCCGCCGAGTTTGACTATGCCGGTGCGCAGGCCTGCCGCGTTTTAAAGGAGGCGGGGGTCAATGTGGTGTTGTGCAACTCCAACCCCGCCACCATCATGACCGATCAGGCAATGGCGGACGAAATTTATCTGGAGCCCCTGACCACGGAGACCATCAAGCGCATCATTAAAAAGGAACGGCCCGACAGCATTCTGGCGGGCCTCGGCGGACAGACCGGCCTGACGCTGGCCATGCAGCTTGACAAGGAGGGCTTTTTGGCCCAGCAGGGCGTTCGCCTGCTGGGGACGGACGCCAAGACCATTTCCCGGGCCGAGGACAGGGAGCTTTTCAAGGAGGCCATGGCGGAGATCGGCCAGCCGGTCATTGCCTCGGACATTGCCGAGACGGTGGAGGACGCGCTGGCAGTGGCCGTCCGCATTGGCTATCCTGTCATTGTCCGTCCCGCCTTTACGCTGGGCGGCGCCGGCGGTGGTGCCGCCGCCAACGAGGCGGAGCTGAGGGTCATTGCACAGACGGGACTGGACGCTTCGCCCATTACACAGATTCTGGTGGAAAAGGCCATCTTCGGCTGGAAGGAAATTGAGTTTGAGACCATGCGGGACAGCGTGGGCAATGTGATCGCCGTCTGCTCCATGGAAAACTTTGACCCCGTGGGCGTCCATACCGGCGATTCCATTGTGGTTGCCCCCACCCAGACCTTGGCGGACAAGGAGTTCCAGATGCTCCGCAAGGCGTCACTGGACATCATCACCCACCTTGGCATTGTGGGCGGCTGTAATGTGCAGCTTGCTCTGAACCCGGACAGCTTTGAGTACGCGGTCATTGAGGTCAATCCCCGCGTCAGCCGTTCCTCCGCGCTGGCCTCCAAGGCCACCGGCTATCCCATTGCCAAGATCACCACAAAAATCGCGCTGGGCTACACGCTGGACGAAATCAAAAATGACATCACCGGCAAGACCTGCGCCTGCTTTGAGCCGACGCTGGACTATATCGTGGTCAAAATGCCGAAGTGGCCCTTTGATAAGTTTGCCGATGCCAGCCGCACGCTGGGAACGCAGATGAAGGCCACCGGCGAGGTCATGGCCATTGCCCCCAGCTTTGAAATGGCGCTGATGAAGGCGGTCCGGGGCGCAGAGGTGGGACTGGACAGCCTGAACCGCAAGCGGGACGCGGAGGACACCGCGCCTATCTGGGAGCGGCTGCGCCGGGTGGATGACCACCGGCTGTTCACGGTGTTCGAGGCGTTGAAGGCCGGCGTCTCCGTGGACGAGATCTTCGGCATCACCCGCATTGACCGCTGGTTCCTCTCCAAGCTGAAAAAAATGGCGGACTTTGAAAAGGCACTGGCGGCCGACGGTCTGACGGAGGCCCATTATGAGACCGGAAAGCGCATGGGCTATCCCGACGAGACGCTGATGCGCCTCTCCGGCGCAAAGGCTCTGCCTTGCCCGCACAGAGACGCCGTTTACAAGATGGTGGACACCTGCGGCGCGGAGTTTGACGCCGAAACGCCCTATTTCTATTCTACCTTTGACAAGTTCTGCGAGTCCCGGACCTTCCCCCGCAGCGGCAAGCCGGTGATTATGGTGCTGGGCTCCGGCCCCATCCGCATCGGTCAGGGCATTGAGTTTGACTATTCCTCCGTCCACTGCGTCTGGACGCTGAAGGAGCTGGGTTACGAGGTGGTCATCGTTAACAACAACCCGGAGACCGTTTCCACGGACTATGATACCGCCGACCGGCTGTACTTCGAGCCGCTGTGCCCCGAGGATGTCATGCACATCATCGAGGTGGAAAAGCCGGTGGGCGTTGTGGTGGCCTTCGGCGGCCAGACGGCCATCAAGCTGACGAAATTCCTTGACAGCCACGGCATCCCCATCCTCGGCACCAGCGCGGAATCCATCGACATGGCGGAGGACCGGGAGCGGTTTGACGCGCTGCTGGAGCGCTTTTCCATCAAGCGTCCGCAGGGCCGGGGCATCACCGGAATGCAGGAGGCGCTGGACGCCGCCCACGAGCTGGGCTATCCCGTTCTGCTGCGCCCCAGTTATGTCATCGGCGGGCAGAACATGGTCATTGCCCATAACGATGAGGATGTGCGGACCTATATGGAGGTCATTCTCTCCGGCAAAATCGAAAACCCGGTGCTGGTGGACCAGTACCTCATGGGTAAGGAGCTGGAGGTAGACGTTATCTCCGACGGAAAGGATGTGCTGATTCCCGGCGTCATGCAGCACATTGAGCGCACCGGTGTCCACTCCGGCGACTCCATTGCTGTCTATCCGCCGTTTTCCATCGGCGATAAGATGCTCAAGACCATTGTGGACTGCTCGGAAAAGCTGGCCCTGTCTCTGGGAACCCATGGCCTCATCAATATTCAGTATCTGATCTACCAGAACGAGCTGTACGTCATCGAGGTCAATCCCCGGGCCAGCCGCACCGTGCCGTATATCTCCAAGGTAACAGGCGTGCCGATGGTGGACATCGCCACGCGGGTCATGGTGGGTCAGCCGTTGGCCTCTCTTGGCTACGGCACGGGGCTGTACCGGCAGCCGCCCTATGTGGCGGTGAAGGTGCCGGTATTCTCCTTTGAAAAGCTGACGGACGCCAATGCCGCCCTCTCCCCGGAGATGAAGTCCACCGGCGAGGTGCTGGGCCTTGGCAAGAATATGCAGGAGGCCATGTTTAAGGGCCTTGTCTCTGCCGGCTACAAGGTGGAAAAGGAGGCTCGGGGTGGCGTGCTGATCTCCGTGAACCACCGGGACCAGCCGGAGGTGGTGGACATCGCCCGAAAGCTCAGCGAAATGGGCTTCAAGCTCTATGCCACTGAGGGCACCGCCATTGAGATTGCCCGGCTGGGCACGGATGTGGAGATCGTGGGAAAGCTGGGCCGGGATAACCGGGTGTTCCAGCTTTTGGAAAACGGCCGTATCGACTATGTGATTCTCACTGGCTCCACGGAGCCTACCTATATCCGGGATTTCATCCACCTGAATCATCGCTGCGTTCAGTTGGGGATTCCCTGCCTGACCTCGCTGGATACCGCCAACGCGCTGACGGATATTCTGGCCAGCCGCTACAACCAGCGCAACACGGAGCTGATCGACATCTGCCATCTCCGCGCCCAGCGCCAGAGCTTCCGTTTTGCCAAGTTGCAGACCTGCGGCAATGACTATATCGTGCTGGAGAACTTCCACGGGGAGATCACCTGCCCGGAGTCGCTGTGCGTGACGTTCTGCGACCGGCACTACGGCATCGGCGCCGACGGAATTGTGCTTATCGAAGGCTCCAATCAGGCGGACGCCCGTATCCGGCTGTTCAAGGCGGATGGAAGCGAGGACCCAATGTCCGGCAACGCGCTGCGGTGCGTCGGCAAATATCTGTACGATAACGGCATTGCGGTCCGGGAGGACCTGCGGCTGGAAACGGATACCGGCATTCGGGCCGTGCATCTCTATACCACCAACGGCAAGGTCACCTCTGCCAGCGGCGATATGGGCCGCGCCCTTTTGAATACGGCGGCGCTGCGGTTTGAGATTCCCGAAAAATCCGTGGTAGACTACCCGGTGTCCATCGGCGGACAGTCCTTCAATGTCACCTGTGTGGACCTTGGCAGCCCGCACTGCGTAGTGTTCTGCCCCCGGGTGGATGATGTGGATGTGGCGCTGCTGGGCCCCCGCTTTGAGCGGGCGCCCTATTTCCGGGAGCGGGTCAACACGGAGTTCATTCGCGTGGTCAATCCCAGCACCATCAAGATGCGGGTCTGGGAGCGGGGCAGCGGAGAGACCATGGCCTGCGGTTCCGGCGCCTGCGCCGCGGTGGTGGCCGCCGTGGCCAACGGCCTGTGTGAAAAGGGGAAGGATGTGACTGTTCGGGTCAAGGGCGGCGATCTGGTGGTGAACTACACCGATGAGCGCATCACCCTGACCGGCGATGCCAAGCTGGTCTACACCGGTGAGGCGGTCTATTGATAAAATGATGAAAGCAAGGCCCCCGGCTCGAAAGAGCCGGGGGCCTTGTACGTTTTGAAAGTAAATTTCAATGAATCCGTATGGGACAGGGCGGCAGGGGAGCGCCGCTGCCGAAAATATACTGGATTTCAACAAAATTATTTGACAAGCGATTTTGCATTACAGCTTTTGAAAGACATGGATGTGGAAGGACGCCTGACAGTTCAGTGTCTCCAACTGCTCCATCCGCTCCACGCCCGCCCTGGGGGTTTTCCAGTAGTAGGGCGTCATTTGGAACAGGGCGCGGATATCCGCCGGGGAGGTTAGGCGCAGCGTGAAGTCCACTGGAATAATCGCCTCATAGGAAAAGCCCTCATAGGGCGTTTCTTTTTCCTCGTTGGGATACGGACGGTCATAAAGCACCTGCTTCAGTTCCCACAGGTGTTTGGCACCCGGCACTACATAGAGGAAATGCCCGCCAGGCTTTAAGACCCGGCGGAATTCGTCAATGGCCAGCGGGGAAAAGCAGTCCAGCAAAATGTCCGCCGCCTCATCGGCAAAGGGAAGATGGAAACAGGAGGCCACGGCCAGCTCCACGTATTTTTCCCGCTTGGCCGCCAGACGCAAAATGGAGCGGGAGATATCGATACCCGCCATTTTGGGTAGTTTCCCGGCCACAGCCAGCGCCTGCCGGATGCCGGAGGTGTAGTAGCCCTCGCCGCAGCCGGCGTCCAAAATCACCGGCCCTTCGTCAGGAAGGGTGTTGATCCAATTACAAATCGTATTGAGCAGTGGACTGTAATACCCTTTGGATAGGAAATCCCGCCGGGCAGCCGCCATGGCCTTATCGTCGCCGGGATCGGCGGAGTGCTTGCGGTTCGGCGGCAGCAGGTAGGTGTAGCCCTCCTTGGCGATATCATAGCTGTGGCCGCCGGGGCAACGGTACACCCGCTCCTCCCGCTCCAGCGGCGCCCCGCAGACGGGGCAGCAGAAAAGAGAGGTCATGGCTCCAGCTCCTTTGTTACATCATGAATCCACTTGCCGCTGTGGATGCGGTGCAGACCGAAGGGCACCTTCAGCGCCGACTCCATGGCCATGACAAAGCAGAACAGGGCAATGGGCGCGTGGAGAATCAATCCCAGCAGCACCAGCAGGGGCAGCGTAAAGAGCCACAGGGGCAGCAGGTCAATGAACATGGCCGCCCGCACATCGCCGCCGCCCCGGAGTACGCCGACAATGCCGGTGGTGGCAAAGGCGTGGAGCGGCGCGGAAAGGGAGTAGCAGATCATCATGGTCACGCACAAAGAGGCCGACACGGCGGACATGGAGAACAGGGGCAGCACATGGGGCTGGAGCACCAGCCAGAATAAGAGCTGCTCCACAACGGCCACGCCAAGGCCGGTGCAGAACGCCACGAAGATCAGCGCACGGCCGATGTCATAGGCGTTTTTGCCGCCCATGCCCACCTCCTTGCCGACGATCACGGCAGCGGCCGCCGCCACACCGAAAATGGCTACCGTCACCATCTTGTCGATGTTGCCGGCCACGGTGTAGGCGGAAATAAGGTCTGTGCTGCCCGCCATGTGGCCCATGATAACGGTGTATAGAGAGGTACCGGTGCCCCACAGAGTCTCATTGAGCAGCACCGGCGTGGAAAACTTCACGAAGCTGCGGAAAATGGCCTTTCCGGGACGGAGAATGCAGGCGGGCATCAGCGGCATCCGCTTGCAGTGAAGGGCGTAGGTGACTGAAATGATAAATTCCACCACCCGGGAGAAAAACGTTGCCACGGCGGCGCCGGTGATTCCCAGCGCGGGAAGGCCCAGCTTGCCGAAAATGAGCACGTAGTTGCCTACCGTGTTGCATACGGTGGAAATGGCGAACACCGTCATGCCAAAGCGGGGATTTTCAATGCTGCGCTGCATTCCGATATAGATGGAGGACAGAGAGTTGAGAATATAGGAAAAGCCCACGATGCGGATATAGGGCGTACCCAGCTCCACAAGGCGGAGATTGTCCGTGATGAGCAGGAGCACCTGCCGGGGGAAGAAGCCCATGATCAGGGCGCAGAGTGTGGAGATGCCGCCAGCCACAAAAAAGCCGATTCCCATGACCCGGTTGATGGCCTCCCGGTCGCCCCGTCCCCAGAACTGGCTGATGAGAACACTGGAGCCGCTTTGCAGACCGAAGACAATGAGCTGGATGATATAGATGGGTACGTTGGACACGGTGACAGCGGACATCTGCTCCTGTCCCACAAGGCCCACCATAAAGGTGTCCATGAAGCCGAGGGAGGTGGTGATAAGATTTTGCAGCACTACCGGCATTGCCAGCGCGAAGACCCGCTTGTAAAAGCCCGGCTCCCGGTGAAGATAGTTGAAATTCATAGCTTGTGTTGTTTCCTCAGAAAAGATTACAGCATCGGCATCCGGGTATCGTGATGGCGGTGCAGCGCCTCAACGCAGGCGTCGATTTCCTCAAAGGTGGTCTCCGGGCCGAAGCTTAGCCGGATGACGCCGGCGGCCACCCGCTTTGGCAGCTTCAGCGCCGCTACCACCTGACTGGCCTTGCCCTGATGGCAGGCGGAGCCGGCGGAAATGCAGATTCCCTGACTGCCAAGGTCCGTGACGATATTCTGGCTGGGCCAGCCCTCCAGCGCTACGGACAGCACGTGGGGTGCCTTACCGTCCCCAATGAGGCGAAGGTCCGGGATGGCAGTGAGCTGTTCAATGGCATAGGCTTTGATGTCCGCCATGTGCCGGAGCTTGTCCGCAAGACTGTCCTGCCGCAGCTCCACGGCCTTGGCAAAGCCCGCGATCTGCGCGGTGGGCTCTGTGCCGGAGCGCAGACCCATCTCCTGTCCGCCGCCGGGAAGCAGCGGCCGGGGCTCCCGCACCCGGGGACCGATGTACAGTGCGCCGATGCCCTTGGGGCCGCCGACCTTGTGGCCGGAGATGGTGATAAAGTCTGCTCCCAGCGTTTTCGCGGAGAAGGGGACCTTCAAAAAGCCCTGCACCGCGTCGGTGTGGAGCAGCGTTTTTTCATTGACCGCCTTCAGCCCCCGGGCGATCTCCGCAATGGGATAGATATTGCCAAGCTCGTTGTTTACCATCATAACGGACACCAGCGCCGTGTCCGGCCGCACTGCCGAGAGCACGGCCTCTGCGGAAATGTCGCCGTTTGCGTCCGGCAGAAGGCGGGTGACCTCCCAGCCCTCCTGCTCTAACTGGCGGCAGCAGTTCAGCACGGCATGGTGCTCTACGGCGGTGGTGACGATGTGGCGGCCCACCCGGCGGTTGTGCCAGCAGGCGGCGCGGAGGGCCCAGTTGTCCCCCTCCGTTCCACAGGAGGTGAAAAAGAGCCGCCCCGGCTCACAGCCCACCGCCTGTGCCACCGTGGCCCGCCACGCCTCCACGCGGCGCTTCATTTCAAGGCCCATGGGGTATTGGGCGCTGGGATTGCCGAATTGCTCGGTGAGAACAGCGTACATAACGTCTGCCACGGCCCGGGGAACCGGCGTAGTGGCGGCGTGATCCAGATAGACCATAAAAACCTCCTCTTGCCCAAACGGGAAAAGCAACGTATAATAAAAGAGAAATGATATAGAGTCATAGACTTTGACAATACAACAGCGTAATTACTTATTATAAAAGAAACGTTTTCAAAACGCAAGGAGAACCTATGAAAGTTGCCATTTACACCCTTGGCTGCAAGGTGAACCAATATGAGACGCAGGCCATGGAGCAGACCCTCCGGGCCCGGGGACATAAGGTGGTGGATTTTTCCAGTGACGCGGACGCATACGTGGTGAATACCTGTTCCGTCACCGCTGTCAGTGACCAGAAATCCCGTCAGGTGATTCACCGCGCCAAGCGGCAGCACCCGGCGGCGGTGGTGGCGGTCTGCGGCTGCTATCCCCAGACCCATGCGGAGGCCGTGCGGGAGCTGGAGGTGGACCTCATTGCCGGCACCGGGGACCGGGAGGGCTTTGTCACGCTGCTGGAGGAGGCCGCCGCCGGAAAGAAACGGCTGGAGGCCATTGACAAATCCTTTGAGCGCCGGACGTTTGAGGTCCTGCCCGCCGGGGGTATGGAGGGCCGCACCCGGGCCATGCTGAAGATCGAGGATGGCTGTGTGAATTTCTGCTCGTACTGCATTATCCCCTACGCCCGGGGGCCGGTGCGCTCCCTGCCCCTGGAGCGGGCGGTGGAGCAGACGCGGCAGTTGGCAGCGGAGGGCTATCGGGAGATCGTGCTCACCGGCATTGAGATTTCCTCATGGGGACACGATTTGAAAAACGGCCTGACCCTCATTGATCTGTTGGAGGCACTGTCCGCCGCCGCTCCCGGCGTCCGGCTGCGGCTGGGGAGTCTGGAGCCCCGGACGGTGACGGAGGACTTCTGCCGCCGCGCCGCCGCGCTGCCGGAGCTGTGTCCGCAGTTCCACCTGTCCATGCAGAGCGGGTGCGACACTACCCTCAAGCGCATGAACCGCAAATACGATACCGCCCGGTATCTGGAATCCGTAACACTGCTGAACCACTGGTTTGACCGCCCTGCCGTTACCACGGATATGATCGTAGGCTTCCCGGAGGAAACGGAGGAGGAGTTCGCGGCCTCCTTGGACTTCATCCGCCGATGCGGCTTTGCGCAGATGCATATTTTCCCCTATTCCGTCCGTCCCGGCACCCCGGCGGCGGGCATGACGCAGATCACCAAGGCCGTGAAGGAGGAGCGAGCCCACCGGGCCGCCGCAGTGGCGGAGGAGATGCACCGGGCATACCTGAACGGCTGCGTAGGGCAGACATACCCTGTGCTGTTTGAGCAGCCGAAAAACGGAAAATTTGCCGGCCACGCGCCCAACTACATGGAGGTGCTGGCCGAGGGAACAGAACTGCACAACAAGGAGCGGAACGTTGTCATCACCGCCGTAGAAGGAGAGTCCCTGCTGGGGCGCATTCAGGAGGATTGAGATGAACAGTCATTTTTTTGCCTATATTTCCCGGATGCGGTTTATTCAGCGCTGGGCGCTGATGCGGAACACCGCGCCGGAGAACGTGCAGGAGCACAGTCATCAGGTGGCGGTGCTGGCCCATGCGCTGGCGGTCATCCGCAATGAGCGCTTCGGCGGCCAGGTGGATGCCGGCGCCGTAGCGGTGGCGGCGCTGTATCACGATGCCAGCGAAATCCTCACCGGCGATATGCCGACTCCCATCAAGTACGATAATCCCGCCATCCGCAAGGCGTATAAGGAGGTGGAGAAGGTGGCGGAGGATAAGCTGCTCCGCCTTTTGCCGCCGGATATGCAGCCGGTATATAAGCAGGTTTTGCGCCCGGACGCCGAAACGGAGGCGCTGGTAAAGGCGGCGGACAAGCTCTCCGCCTATATCAAGTGCGTAGAGGAGCTGAAGGCTGGGAACAACGAGTTCCGGGACGCAGCCACGCAGACCCGCGCCGCGCTGGAGGGCTACGGACTGCCGGAGGTGGCGTATTTCATGGAAACGTTCCTCCATAGCTTTTCCCTGACGCTGGACCAACTGAAGTAGCTGTGGAGGCTGCGGCGAAGAGCCGCCGTGCGGAAATACAGAAAAAACAAAAGGGCATGACAAGCGTCATGCCCTCAGCGTGTCGAAAAAGTCTTTTCTCCCCGCTGAACAAGTTTTCAGAACTTCATAAAAGTTCTGAAAACTAAGGATT
>OOCB01003968.1_pt1 | contig 13352 bp, 9 predicted proteins | sample 1671351 | NCBI WGS metagenome assembly OOCB01 (sample SAMN06348148, study PRJEB24527) | human gut metagenome | biome: human gut; feature: ankylosing spondylitis patient; material: feces | host: Homo sapiens | place: China | collected 2015-10
GTCTAGCCGAGGAAGCCGGTCATGTTCATCATAACATACAACGCGCCCTCCTGCTTGATGCAGGAAACGCCCTCGATCTGGTTCATGCGCTCTACCAGATGGTCGCGGCGCTGCTCGAACGCCTGCTTCATCACCTGCATATCCTCCTGCGGGCCGGTCAGTGCAGTGATAGCCGCCTGCTGGGAAATGGTGGACGGTGCAGAGGTGGAGTGGCTCAGGTAATTCGCCATCACCTTGGCCAGCTGCGGATTGGACGCGCTGTAGCCGATACGCCAGCCGGTCATCGCGTAGCTCTTGGACACGCCGTTGACCAGAATGGTGCGCTCCTTCACGTCCTCACCCAGAGAAGCGAAGGACACAAACTCATTGTTATCGTATACGAGGTTGCAGTAAATTTCATCCGCGATAACGTAGATGTTATGGCGGCAGCAAACCTCAGCGATCGCCTCCAGCTCGGCCTTGGTGTATACCATGCCGGTCGGGTTGGATGGAGAGTTCAGCATGAACACCTTGGTCTTGTCGGTGATGGCGGCATCCAGCTGCTCTGCGGTGATCTTGAAGTGCGCCTCCTCGGTTGCGGCTACGATGACCGGGATTGCACCTGCCTGCTTTACCATCTCGGAGTAGCTTACCCAGTACGGAGCCGCGATAACGACCTCATCGCCCGGGTTGCACAGCGTCATCAGCGCGATATAAACCGAGTGCTTTGCACCCGAAGCCACAACGATCTGCGTCGGCTCGTAGTCCAGACCGCAGTCCTCCTTCAGACGGTAGCAGGCTGCCTTGCGCAGGTCCATCAGACCGGCTGCCGGCGTGTACTTGGTCTGGTTGTTCTCAATGGCCTCGATACCGGCCTGCTTGATGTGCTCCGGCGTCGGAAAATCCGGTTCACCGGCACCAAAGCCGACAACGTCCTTGCCCTCTGCCTTCATCTGCTTGAACAGCGAATCAATGGCCAGCGTCGTGGACGCCTGCACACCTGCTGCAATCTTGGAAATCGGCTTCAATGCCATGCTCAGCACTCCCTTATATCTCTCATCAGTTATCATGTGTTTTTATTATATGCCTGCGAACTTATTTTTGCAAGTCCTGACTTAACAAACTGCAAAATCGACACAATAGAAAAACCCGCCGATATTGGCGGGTCAGGTGTGGAATTTTCACAAAACACGGTCGCACGAGAAGATAATCAGAGCCGTTCCCCGTTCAATCGTGACGGCAAAGCGGCTGTTCGGTTTTGCCTCGTTCGAGGTGGAGATCATGCCGACACGGGTAACCGTGCCGTTCGTTAATTCATATTTTGCATTCTCGATGGTCACGCCCTCGAGCACCGCGTCCATCGGCACGACCGAGAAGTAGGTAAACGTCTCCGGCATGATGAATTCCTGCCGTCCGCCCTGATGCAGCTCAACGCGGTTGTACGGATCGAGGATGGTCAGGTGGCCGCCGAGCGTCTTTGCTTCCTCAAGCAGCGAGAGATTTGCCAGCATATGGTCGATGCGCCCGCCGGTCGCACACACGAGCGTTGCCTCGCGGCAGCCGCGGCGGAACACCTCCCGAAGACAGCTCTGCGAATCCGTGTCGTCCTTTTCGGGCTTCAAGAGGATAACGTCCTCTCCCTCCACCTCGGTCATGGAATCCCGGTCGGAGATCATGAAATCCGGGTGCAGACCGAGCGCCCGCGCATGCCGCAGGCCGCCGTCCGCACACGCAACGAGCGCGTCCGGATGCTCGCGCAGAAACGCGCGGATGTAACCGTAATCGGTTTCCGGTGCAGCCGCAAAAATCAGCGCGTGCCGCCCTTGGTAAGTTCCCATTCCTTCAGATCCTTTACACTTTCATACAGCTTTACATAGCTTTCATGACGGGTTTTCGCAATTTCTCCGTTCTCGACCGCCGCGAGAACGGCGCAGCCCTTCTCCTTGACATGCGCGCAGCCGGTGAATCTGCACTGCCCGATGTACGGCTCGAACTCCGGAAATGCGTACTGCAGATCCTCGGCAAGAACCAAATCCATCTGCTCGGTCTCAAACGAGGAGAAGCCGGGCGTGTCCGCGATGTAGCCGCCGCCTTCGATCGGGTGCAGCTCCACATGGCGGGTGGTGTGCTTGCCGCGGCCGATCTTGTCCGAAATCGCACCGACCTCAGCGCCGAACGAGCTGTCCAGACGGTTGAGCACGCTCGACTTGCCGACACCCGAGTTGCCCGCAAACGCGCTCACCCTGCCGCGGATGCGCTCGCGCAGTGCGTCAATGCCCTCGCCGGTGTGCGCGCTCACGCGCAGCACCTCGATGCCGCTCCTGCGGTAGGTTTCATACAGCTCGTCACCCGGATTCGCGTCCGTCTTGTTGATGACGACCAGTGCGTCCATGTTCTTGTGCACCGCGATCGCCGTTACCTTGTCGATCAGGAACGGGTCGGTCACCGGCGGTGCCGCGCTCGCCACGGCAACGACCAGATCCAGATTCGCCACAGCCGGCCGGATCAGGCTGTTCTTGCGCGGCGCGATCGTCTGCAGATAGCCGGTGCCGTCCTCCGGCTGGATTTCCAGCGTTACCCGGTCCCCGACGATAGGCTTGCCCACGGTCTTGCGGAACCGTCCGCGTGCTTTGCATTCAATGAGACCCTCGGCGGTATCCACATAGTAGAAACCGCCGATGCCCTTCAGAATGATCCCTTCGATCAAACTTAATTCCTCCGTTTTTAACTGAATGTGTACGTCTGCGAGGTAGTCGAACCGTCCACGCTGACCGTAACATCATGGTCGCCCACCGAGCCGCTCACCGAGATGGACGTGCTGCCGCCGCTCGTGCTGCAGGTGTCGTCATACTGGATCACGCCGTCCACATAGATGATAACATGCGCGGTATCCGTGTTGTCCGGCAGCGAAACCGGAATGGTCGCACTGCCGAGGCTCGGCGTATCGTCGTAGTCGCCATCACCGTTGTCCTGACCGCCGGAATTGCCGCCGCTGTTATTATCCGGCGAGTTATTGTTCGATGTGCTCTTGCCCTTGGAGATCTGGATGTTGACGACAGTGCCCTTTGCGACCTCCGCACCCGCATCCTGCGACTGCCATACGACCGACCCCGCTTCCGCAGAGCTGTCCACCGAGTCTACCGAGCCGATCTTCAGGCCCTTTGCCTCCAGCGCCGCGCGTGCTCCGTCCTCGGTCATGCCGAGCAAACCGGGCACGGAGACGTTTTCGTTATCGTCCTTCTGCTTGCCCTTGCTGATATAGACGGTCAGCGTCGCGCCCTTTTCCAGCTCGGCGCCCGCCTCCGGATCGGTGCGGATAACCTTGCCTTCCTCCACGTCGTCGCTGTATTCCTCAACGACCTCGCACTTGATATCGTGCGACGCCAGCGCCGCCTGCACATAATCGAGCGTCTTGCCGGTAAAGTCGATCACCTTGTAGGTATCCTTGACGTTTTCGCCGCCCGAGGACACCGTTACCGTGATGATCGTACCCTTGGTTGCCTTTTTCTTACCGTCGCCGTCCGGGTCCTGCTCGAGTATCTCACCGACCGGACGGTCGGATTCCTGCCGTTCGGTCGCTTCCTTTACCGCGAAGTTGTCGGTTATATCCGGGTCGGCCATCACTTCGTCGATATTGCGTCCGATGAGATCGGGCACGATAATCTTCTCCGACTTGTCGCCACCGCCGGTGATCACCAGAATGCCGACCAGCAGCAGGCTGATAACGGCAATCACGCCGACCGCCATGCCGACCGCCATGCCGGGGCGCTCGGCCAGCTTTTCAAAAAAGCCGTCCGGCTCATCCTGCTCCTTTTTGCGGAAACCGGTGCGGGTGCGGGTCTGCATGCGCGTGCGGGTGCGCGGCGCAGCTGCGCCCTCAACAGAAGCGGCTTCATGCTCTGCCGCACTGCGGCGCGCCGCGCGCTGAATGTCCGCGCCGATGATCTGCGTCTCGCCCGAGTTGTCCTCGCTTGCCACATAGTGGAAGCGTGCATTCGGGTCCGAGCGGATCTGCTCCATGTCCTCGTACATCTTTTCCGCGGACTCGTACCGGCGGCTGATGTTCGCGCTCATGGCATGCATGACAATATCATCCATGCCCTTGGGAATGCCCGGCACAAACGCACTCGGGATGATCGGCACCTCATTGATGTGCTGCATGACGATCTGGAGCGCGGTTTCGCCCTCGAACGGCAGCTTGCCGGTCAGCATTTCATACATCATCACGCCGAGCGAGTACAGGTCGGTGCGGTAATCAATTTTGCTGCCCTTGGCCTGCTCCGGCGAGATATAGTGCACCGAGCCGATGGCCTCCTGCACCACGCGGGTCTCCTGCGCGGCAGCGAACGAGGCAATGCCGAAATCGGTCAGCTTTGCCGTACCGTCCCGCAGAATGATAACGTTCTGCGGCTTAACGTCCTGATGGATGATGCCGCGCGAGTGTGCGTGCATGAGCGCGCGGGCAACCTGCTCAGCGAAGAAAATGGTCTCCTCCCACGACAGATGTCCCTTGCGCTGCAGATACTGCTTGAGGGTAATGCCCTCGATCAGCTCCATAACGATATAATCCGTGCCGTCCTCGCTGCCGACGTCGAACACGGAAACAATATTGTGGTGGCTCAGCTTGGCAACGGCGCGCGACTCAATGGAGAACCGCTTGCGGATATCCGGGTCCTCCGCGAACTCCTTTTTGAGCACCTTGAGTGCCACATCACGCCCGAGAATGGTATCCCGCGCCCGATAAACGACCGCCATGCCGCCAACGCCGACGATTTCCTCAATCTGATAGCGTCCGCCGAGCATACTGCCGATATATTTATCCATAATCCGTCACGCTCCCTGCTTTTTGCCGAGGGTGAACAGCGCAACGGTGATGTTGTCGCGGCCGCCGCCGTCAAGCGCCAGCTGCAGCAGCGCGTCACCGGCCAACTCGAGTGTCGGCGCGTTTGCCAGCACCTCCGCGATCCGGCTGTCCTCCGCCATGCCGGTCAGACCGTCCGAGCAGAGCAGCAGCATGTCCTTTTCGTTCAGGCGCACTTCAAACAGGTCGCCTTCGACATACGGCTCCACGCCTACCGCACGGGTGATGAGGTTTTTCTGCGGATGGGTGCGCGCATCCGCCTCGGTGATCTTGCCGCGGCGGCGCATTTCCTCCACATAGGAGTGGTCCTCGCTGATCTGGTGCATGGCTTCGCCGTCAAAGCGGTACGCGCGGCTGTCGCCCACGTTGATAACGGTCGCGCAGTCGCCCTGAATGAGCGCGGCAACCAGGGTCGTGCCCATGCCGCGGAACTCCGGCTGCCTGCCCGCCAGAGAGAAAACCGTCTCGTTCGCCTGCTTGAGCGCCTGCGTCAGCAGGTTCTGCCGAGCCGTTTCGTCCAGCGTGCCGCTTAAAGCGTCACCCGCGGACTCGATAAAGCTCTGCGCGGCAAAACGGCTGGCTACGTTGCCCGCATTTGCACCGCCCATGCCGTCGCACACGACGAGGAGCGCGGTCTGGTTGTCCTCCCGCGCTTCGATCTGAAAAATATCCTGATTGGTCGGGCGCACCCGTCCCTTATCGGTCAAGCCGAAATATTCCATTTCACAACCTCCTTCGATTGTGTTTATATGTGAGAATATTCAAGTTAATCACGAGAACTGCTCTTTCCGTCCTCCTTCAGCTGCCGCTGACGGAGCTGACCGCAGGCCGCATCAATATCCGGACCCAGCTTGCGCCGCACGGTCGCGGTAACGCCGCGCTTCTCGAGCGCCTGCTGGAACCTGCGGACGGTTTCCGGCCTGGACGGCTTCAGCGGGCTTTCCGCCACCTCATTCAGCGGAATGAGGTTGACGTGCGCCGGTCTTCCTTTCAGCAGCTTCGCCAGCAGGTCGGCCTGCCACGGGCGGTCGGTCTTGTCGCGCGCCATCATGTACTCGTAGGAAATGCGCCGTCCGGTGGTGTCGAAATAGTACCGGCACGCCTTCATCAGGCGCTCGACCGGATACGCATCATTCACCGGCATGATGGACGAGCGTGTTTCGTCATCCGGCGCGTGCAGCGACACAGACAGCGTGATCTGCAGCTTTTCCCGTGCTAACATCTCTATTCTATCAGCAATTCCGCTGGTTGACAAGGAGATATGGCGCTGTCCGATGTTGATTCCCTCCGGGCAGCTCACCAGATGCAGAAATTTGAGCACGTTGTCGTAGTTGTCGAGCGGCTCGCCGGTGCCCATCAGCACAATGTTGGAGACCTTTTCGCCGCTGTCCTTCTGCATGAACAGGATTTCGTCCAGAATCTCGCCCGCGGACAGACTGCGCGTGCGTCCGTTGAGTCCCGACGCGCAGAACTTGCAGCCCATCCGGCAGCCGACCTGCGTCGAAACGCAGACGGACACGCCGTGCTCGTAGTGCATCAGTACAGACTCCACACAGTTGCCGTCCCGCAGACGCCATAAGTATTTCACCGTGCCGTCAACGCGGCTCACCTGCTTGCGGGCTACTTCCGGTACGGTCAGCAGGAAATTTTCCGCTAAACGCGCCCGTAAGTCCTTGGATAAGTTGGACATCTCTTCAAAGGACTCCACACCCTCGTGAAGCCATTTGAAGATCTGTCCCGCACGGAACGGCTTTTCGCCCATTTCCTTCAGGGCGGTTTTCAGTTCATCTATTGTAAGGGATTTAATCTCGGTCATAACTGACCTCCTGTTGCTATTAGAGTGAAGAGTGGAGATTGGAGATTGGAGAGAACGTAACTGTTAAGTTTCCGCAGCACACGCTTTCGGCTATGTACTCTTCACTCTCCACTCCTCACTCTCCACTCTTTCTATGAAGTTTCGCAATAAAGAATCCATCCGTATTGTGAACGGGCGGCAGCAATGTCACCATACCGTCCTCTCGTTCTCCGCAGACCGGATGCGTCCACGAAACCGCTTCAAACTCCGGGTTTTCGGTGAGAAACGCGCGAACAACGTCCTCGTTTTCCCGCTGCAGGATGGTACAGGTCGAGTAGACGAGCGTGCCGCCCTTCTTTACATACTGTGCACAGTTTGCAAGGATTCTCGCCTGAATCTCCGGCAAAGTCCGAATTTCGTCCGGATTCTTGAACCGAATTTCGGGTTTCTTGCGGATAATGCCCAGTCCCGAGCAGGGCACGTCGCACAGCACAACGTCCGCGCTGTCCTTCCATTCCTCACGGCAGACCGATGCGTCCTGCAGCTCGGTGCGGATATTCGGCAGTCCGAGGCGGGCTGCGCCGTCGCGGATGCGTTTCAGCTTGTGCTCGTAAATGTCGCACGAAGTGACGCTGCCTTTCCCCTGCATTTTTTCAGCCATGGCAAAGCTCTTGCCGCCGGGCGCCGCACAGCAGTCGAGCACGGTGCTGCCCGGTTTCGGGTCAGCGACCGCCGCCGCGAGCGCGCTCGCCGCATCCTGCACGGTCACGCGGCCCTCGATAAACGCCGGAAGCGCGGCTGCGTCTCCGCCGCTGCACAGCAGGATTTCCGGGAATGCCTCGTGCGGCTGCACGGTCAGTCCGGCGGCCTCCAACTCTGCCTGAGCCTCGGCAGGCGTGCATTTCATCGTGTTCACGCGCACCGAAATCGGTGCGTCCGCGTTATCCGCCTGACAGATTTTCTGCGTCAGCTTCTGGCCGTACTGCTCGGAAAGCAGGCGCACGAGCCACTCCGGATGGCTGTACTGCAGTGCGTAGTAGCTTTCCTTATCCGGGCAGTTCAGGCGCGGCAAAGAGTCGTTTTGGGCCGCATTTGCGGCATTTCTCAGCACCGCATTGGCAAAGGCGACCGTGCGGTCATTTGCATGGCAATAGTGCTTAACCAGCGCGACCGTCTCGGCAACCGCCGCATGCGCCGGTATCTTATCCATCAGGATGAGCTGATACAGACCCATCCGCAGGCACGCCAGCACACGCGGCGCAATCTTTTTCAGCCGCACGCTCGAGAAGTGCCGCAGGTACCAGTCCAGTAAAATTTGGTTCTGCACCGTGCCGTAGGTCAGCCGCGAGGCCAGCGCCGCATCGCGGCTGTCCAGTCCCGCGCGGGATAAATAGTGGTGCAGCGCACCGTCCGACCAGGCGGCCTCCTCTGCCATGGAAAACAGCGAAAATGCCGCCACTTCACGCGGTGTTGTGGGACGTTTATCTATCATTGCGGTCTCTTCCTCCAAAAATCAGCACCAGACGCAGCAGCTGTGCCAGCGAGGTCGCCAGCGCGGCAACATAGGTCAGCGCCGCCGCTGTGAGCGTCTTTTTCGCCATCGGGTACTCGTCTGCGGTCAGCAGGCCGTTCTGCTGAATGGTCTGCAAAGCGCGGCGGGATGCGTCCAGCTCCACCGGCAGGGTCACCAGCTGGAACAGCGTGGAAAGACCGAACGCCGCAATGCCGATCGTGACGAGCGTGCTCGTGTTAAGGATCAGACCGAGGATCAGCAGCGGCATCGCCGCCATCGAGCCGAACTGCGTCAGCGGGATGATTGCCGCGCGCAGCTTGATCGGCGCATAGCCGATGGCGTACTGCACCGCGTGCCCTGCCTCGTGCGCGGCAACGCCGATGGACGCCACCGACGTGGACGAGTACACCGCACTCGATAAGCGAATGACATTGCTTCTCGGGTCAAAATGGTCGGTCAGCTTGCCGGAAACGTACTCAATCCGCACACCGGAAACGCCGTTGTACCGCAGGACAGCCTCCGCCGCCTGTGCGCCGGTCAGTCCCCGCAGATTTTGCACCCGCGAGTAGCGGTTAAACGTGCTGTTTACCTTGCTCTGTGCCCAGAATGCAAACAAAACGCACGGCAGAACCAGCACGATGTAGTACATGTCAATTCCGTAATATCCATAGTAAGGCATCAAAAACCCTCCAATTCAGAGTGGAGATTGGAGAGTGTAGAGTGAAGATTACGTTCTCTCCACTCTTCACTCTACACTCTTCACTCTCTTTATTACTCTCCCAGCTTCACGCCAACTTCCAGACTGTGTCCTCTGAGAAAGTCGGTCGCTTTCATGCGCTTGCCGCCGACGAGCTGGATTTCCGTGAGCCGCAGAGCACCCTCTCCGCACGCCACGGTCAGACCCTTTTTCGGGTCAGCTTCGAGCACCGTGCCCGGCTCTCCCCTGCCGTTTGCCTTTTCGGCGGCAAACACCTTCAGTCTTTCACCGGAAAGCGTGGTCAGCGCGATCGGCCACGGATTCAGGCCGCGGATCAGACAGTCGATTTCATGTGCGGACTTGCTCCAGTCGATCACCGCCATCTGCTTATCCAGCATATGGGCGTAGCAGCTCTGTGCATCGTCCTGCGGACGCGGCGTGATCTCATCTAATTTGACGAGCGTTTGGGTCAAAAGTTCCGCACCGGACTGTGCCAGGCGGTCAAAAAGTTCGCCTGCGGTCTCCTTCTCACCGACCTTGGTCTCATAGGTGAGCAGCATATCGCCGGTGTCCAGACCTTCCGCCATCTGCATGGTGGTAACGCCTGCCATTTCATCGCCCGCGATAACCGCCCACTGAATCGGAGCGGCACCGCGCCAGCGCGGCAGCAGCGAGCCGTGCACGTTGATGCAGCCGTGCGGCGGAATGTCGAGAACCGCCTTCGGCAGCAGCTTGCCGTATGCGACAACAATAATGACTTCCGGTGCAAGCTCGCGCAGACACGCCTGCTCGTCCTCATTTTTGAGGGTATTCGGCTGGAAAACCGGAATATCATGCTCGAGTGCGAGCGTTTTCACCGGCGGTGCAGTGAGAATCTGCTTGCGGCCCTGCGGCTTATCCGGCTGGGTGTACACCGCGCAGACATCATGTCCGGCGTCGATGAGCGCCTGCAGGCTCGGCACGGCGAAGTCCGGCGTGCCCATGAATACGATACGCATTATTCCTCGTCACCACCCTGCATTGCCTCCGGGTCGATATACTCCTCAACCTTCTCGGTGAACAGATGACCGTCCAGATGCTCGGTCTCGTGGCAGAAGCACTGCGCTACAATGCCCTCGCCTTCGCGCTCGAACCAGTTGCCAAAACGGTCCTGTGCGCGAATCTTCGCCCAGGTCGGACGGGTCACATAGCCGTAAACGCCCGGCACGGACAGGCAGCCCTCAACAACACGCTCGGAGCCTTTCTGCTCGATGACTTCCGGGTTTACCAGCTCGACCATCTCCTCCGGCTCCTTGTTCACATCCAGCAGCACAACAACGCGGCGCAGGATTCCCACCTGCGGTGCTGCCAGACCAACGCCGCCGGAGTTCTCGAGCGTCTCACGCATGTCGTCGATCAGCGTATGCAGACGGTCGTCAAACTTCTCTACCTTGCGGCTGTGCTTGAGCAGCTGCTCGTCGCCCTCGGTCAAAATCTTTCTCAGTGCCATTGTTTTATTCCTCCACTTGATTCAGCTTATCCATGTATTTTTGTAAACATTCCTGTATATTTTTCTCATTGAGCGCCGGAAACGGCGTCACCGGCTGCGGTTTTCCGCTGCCGATATGCTTTTCCAGCCATGCCACATCGTGCCAGCCGTCAAACTTCCAGCCGGAGTCGTGCCACACGCCTGCGTCCTCGAAACCCAGTCTGCGCTGCATGCGAATGCTTTTTTCGTTCGGCAGGGTCACGCAGCTGTACAGGTGGCGCAGCCCCTGCAGCTCGAGCAGGTCGATCAGGCACGCCAGCACGGTCGTGCCCACACCGTGTCCGTGGGTGCCCTGTGCCAGATAGATGGACAGCTCCGCATCCCAGTCGTAGGCCGCGCGCTCACGAATGCGGTGCGCGTAGGCGTAACCCATGATAACGCCGTCACACTCGCAGACGAGATACGGAAACGCAGCCGCCGTTTCGCGGATACGGTCCGCAAACGCCTCAGCCGTCGGCACATCATATTCAAACGTGATGGTTGTATTCGTTATGTAAGGCTCGTAAATCTTCAAAAGCGATTCTGCATCGTTTTCTGTTGCCTTGCGAATGACAAATTTGCTCATTGAATTAACCTTCTTTGCCGGGGTCTCAATTACTGCTACATTTCATTATTGGAATCCGCGAACACAGTAACACCCCGGTTTTTACCGTCCTGCATAAACTCTCGCAGCACGCCCGAGATGAGCCTGCGCCATCTTGCACAGTCCTTCGCACGGATGGTGAGGTGGTAGCGATACCGTCCCATCACCTTGACCATCTGTGCCGCAGCGGGGCCGAGCACGGGCGCTTTCACATCAGCAAACTGCCCTTCCATCAGGCTCTGCAGGCGTGTTTTGAGCGCGAGCAGACTGCTGAGCACCTGCTGCTCCAGTTCACCGACGGCGGTTATCATGGTGATGTCGCACACGGGCGGGCACCGAAGCGCTTCGCGCGTCTGCATTTCGCTCTCGTAGAATTTTTCGTAATCCTGCCGCGCGGCGGTCAAAATAACCGGATGCAGCGGGCTGTACGTCTGTATCACGGCGCGGCCGGTGGCAAATCGGCGGCCTGCACGCCCGACCACCTGCGTGATGAGCGAAAACGTGCGCTCACGGGCGCGGTAGTCCTGTGCGTACAGGCTCTGGTCGGCATCGAGCACGCCGACCAGCGTGACGTTCTCGAAATCCAGTCCCTTGGTCACCATCTGGGTGCCGATAAGGATATCGGCTTCGCCTTTGCCGAATTTATTCAGCAGGCGCTCATGCGCGCCCTTGGCGGTCATGGTGTCCGCGTCCATGCGGAGCACCCGTGCGGACGGGAACCGCTCGTGCAGCTCCTCCTCCAGCTTCTGCGTGCCGGGCGTTTCGGTGAACAGGCTCGTGCTGCCGCACTGCGGGCATTTGCCGGTTATCTTGATGGAAGCGCCGCAGTAGTGGCACATCGCGCGGCCGGACACCGAATGGTAGGTCATGGTGGTCGAGCAGGACGGGCACTCGGGCACCCAGCCGCACACGCCGCAGCCGATCACGCGGCTGTTGCCGCGCCGGTTGAGGAACAGGATGGCCTGCTTTCCCTTTTCGAGCGTGCTGATCAGTTCGCGCTCGAGGTCAGGTCCGATGATGCCGCTCCGTCCCTCGCGGGCCAGACCGCGCATGTCCGAGATGATGACCTCGGGCAGTCCGGCACCGAGAAACCGCTCTGTGAGCGTGAAAACCGGGTATTTTCCCTGTTTTGCGCCGTAATACGTCTCGACCGACGGCGTTGCCGAGCCGAGCACGAGCAGCGCGTCCGTCTGCGCCGCGCGGTACTTTGCCACATCCCGCGCATGGTAGCGCGGCGACTGCTCCGAGCGGTACGCCGCGTCCTGCTCCTCGTCGATGATGATAACGCCGAGGTTCTTCGCGGGCGCGAACACCGCCGAGCGTGTGCCGATGACCACCCTTGCTCTGCCGGTTTTTATCTTCTTGAAGCTGTCATACCGCTCACCGGCGGACAGCGCCGAGTGCAGAACCGCGACTTCTTCGCCAAACCGGGCGGCAAACTGCCGCAGAAGCTGCGGCGTCAGTCCAATTTCGGGCACGAGCACAATGGCGCTCTTTCCCTGCTCGAGCGCGTGCGCGATCAGCTGCAGGTACACCTGTGTCTTGCCGCTGCCGGTCACGCCGAACAGAAGCGCCGCACGAGGCGCGTTTTCGTCCATCAGCGCCGCCATGCCGTCATACGCCTGCTGCTGCGCCGCCGAAAGCACCGGAGCCGCGGCGCGCGGCACCTCGGAAAAGTCCGGTGCGCGCAGCACTTCCTCGTATTCCGCGCGGAGGATGCCCTTTTTCGTCATGTCGCGCAGCGCGGCGTCGCTCACGCCGGTCATGTAGACGATTTCCTTCTGGCTCATCGCACCGCCGTCCGACAGCAGCGACACCACGTCCATCCGTGCCGGACTGCGGCGGCTGATATGCGACATGGCTTCACTTGCTTCCATGTCCAGACGGAGCATTTTTTCGGTCTTATCACCGGTTTTCTGCGCCGTATTGCTGTGGTAGATGAGGATTCCCTCGCCTGCCAGCGCGTCCAGCGTCTGTCCCGCGCCTTTGCCGAGCCGATCGCGTATCTCGCTCACCGAGAGCGTCTGTCCCGGCTGCTCAAACAGCGCCAGCACCTGACCGGCTTCGCCGTCCCGCTCCCGCAGAGCCGCCAAATCCGCGTCCGGCGCGAGCGTGTACGTCTCGTTTCGCTTGAACCACAATCCGGCGGGCAGCATGGCGTGTACGCAGTCGAAGTAGGTGCAGTACAATCTCTCCCGCATCCACGCCGCGAGTCTCAGCTGCTCGGCGGTCAGAATCGGCGTTTCGTCCAGCACCTCCACGATGGGCTTGAGTTTGAACTCGCCCGCATCCTCGCGGAAGGCGAGCACCACCGCTTCCGCCCGTTTATTGCCAAAGCCGAACGGCACGAGAACACGTGTGCCGATCTGCACCTGTTCCCGCAGCTCGTCCGGCAC
>OOCB01003974.1_pt1 | contig 13324 bp, 9 predicted proteins | sample 1671351 | NCBI WGS metagenome assembly OOCB01 (sample SAMN06348148, study PRJEB24527) | human gut metagenome | biome: human gut; feature: ankylosing spondylitis patient; material: feces | host: Homo sapiens | place: China | collected 2015-10
AATTCTATTGAGTTTTTGACATTATTACAACAAATATCATTATACCTAACGGATATGGAATAAAAAATAAGTTTTCAAATATAAAAATCATGCAACAATTAAAAAGGCGGCATACCCAAAACCGGATATGCCGCCTTTATATATGAATTAAAGAACTACCAAAATATAATTATAAATTGTCTCTTCTTGACTTTCAGTCAAGAAGCATCCCTCGCTTTAACAAGCTCGGTCTATTTTACAACCTCTTTTAAAGCTTCTGTAAGCTTTGGTACGATCTTGTTGAGGTCGCCTACTATACCATAATCAGCTACATCGAAGATAGGAGCTGTCTCATCTTTGTTGATTGCAACGATGATGTCTGACTCTTCCATACCTGCTGTATGCTGGATAGCACCTGAAATACCGATTGCAAAGTAAACATTAGGACGAACTGTCTTTCCTGTCTGTCCAACCTGTAACTCTTTTGGCATCCATCCGTTATCTACTACTGCACGTGAGCAGCTAACTGTTCCGCCGATTACATCAGCGAGATCCTGAAGCATTGCAAAGTTCTCTTTGCTTCCAACTCCACGACCACCTGATACAAGGATTTTTGCATCCATGATATCAACTGTATCTGAAAGATCTTTAACGATGTCAAGGATCTCAACATATTTGTTATTTGGAGTAAATCCAGGATTGTACTCGATAACTTCTGCTTTTGCACCCTTTACAGGCTCGATTTTCTGCATAACACCAGGACGAACTGTTGCCATCTGTGGACGATTGTCAGGGCAAGCGATAGTAGCGATAGTGTTACCACCGAATGCAGGACGAGTCATGAGAAGCTGATTGTGCTTCTGTTTATCTTCCTGTCCAGGAATTGCATTGATTGGGAAATCACCAATCTCAAGTACAGTACAGTCTGCTGTAAGACCTGTCTGAACACGAGCTGATACACGAGGTCCTAAATCACGACCAATAGCTGTTGCACCAACTAATACGATTTCAGGCTTGTACTCGTTGATTACTGAAGATAATGCATGAGCATATGGCTCTGTTCTGTACTCTTTTAACTCAGGATCATCTACAACGATAACCTTGTCTGCACCATACTCTGCTAATTCATCTGTAAGACCTTTAACATCAGAACCGATAAGAACGGCTGTTACATCTGTACCAAGGTCACTTGCAAGTTCTTTTGCTTTTCCAAGCAATTCAAAAGCGATTCCGCTTAATTCGTTGTCTACCTGCTGTGCAAAGACATAGACACCCTTATATTCTTCTAAACCCATTTTAGTCACCACTTCCTTATAAATTTTAGATTACATGTTTCTCTTTTAATTTGTCCATGATGTATGAAACTGCCTGATCTGCATCTTCAGGAGTAACCTTCTCGCCTGCTCCCTTTCTAACTTTGTCAGAAGCTTTAGCGATCTTTGTAGGTGATCCTGCAAGACCGATATTAGAATCATCAACATCTTTAAGGTCTTTTCTGCCCCATACTGTAATCTCAGCATCGTAAGCATCAAAGATTCCGCCTGGAGTCATATAACGAGGCTCATTTAATTCTGAAAGAGCTGTAACTAAGCAAGGCATCTTAGCTTTTAATACATGATATCTGTCATCATACTGACGCTCTACTACAACACTGTCTCCCTCGATCTTAATGTCTTTAGCATAAGAGATTACAGGGATGTCAAGGTGCTCAGAAATCTGAGGACCAACCTGTGCTGTATCACCGTCGATAGCCTGACGACCTGTGATGATAAGATCATAATCAATATTTCTAAGTGCACCGGCAATTGTTGTAGATGTTGCCCAAGTATCAGCACCACCTAAAACTCTGTCAGTTACAAGGATACCCTTGTCTGCACCCATTGCGATTGCTTCACGAAGTACTTCCTCTGCTTTTGGAAGACCCATTGTAAGTACAGTTACCTCTGCACCATATTCATCTTTTATTCTAAGTGCTGCTTCCAAACCTGCTTTGTCGTCAGGGTTCATGATTGCAAGCATAGCACCTCTATCCAAAGTACCGTCCGGGTTAAATTTAACTCCGCCTTTAGTATCTGGAACCTGTTTTACACATACTACTATTTTCACAGCTTTGTCACTCCTTGTCTTATTTTTTGGTTTATGTTTTTATTTACGATATTATTTAAGTAATGCACCTGAGATAACCATTCTCTGAACTTCACTTGTTCCTTCATAGATCTCAGTAATCTTAGCATCACGCATCATACGCTCAACATCGTACTCTCTGATGTAACCATAACCACCATGTAACTGAACTGCTTTTGTTGTAACTTCCATTGCAACTTCTGCTGCACAAAGTTTAGCCATAGCAGCTTCTACTGAGTAAGATACCTTTGCACCGTCAGCAAATTCCTGTTTCTTAAGTGCTGCTCTGTAAACTAAATTCTTTGCAGCTTCAACCTTTGTAGCCATATCAGCAAGCTGGAACTGAGTATTCTGCTGCTGTGCGATAGTACGGCCAAACTGTTTTCTCTCTTTTGTGTACTCGATTGTTCTGTCAAGTGCACCTTCTGCAAGACCAAGTGCCTGAGCTGCGATACCGATACGTCCACCATCAAGAGTGTGCATAGCGATAGGGAAACCTTTGCCCTGAGGTCCTAAAAGTGCATCCTTAGGAATACGGCAATCCTGGAAAATAAGCTCATATGTTGAAGAACCACGGATACCCATCTTCTTCTCTTTTGTTCCGAATGTGAATCCAGGTGTTCCTTTTTCTACGATGAATGCAGAGAATTTCTTAATCTTTCTGCCTTTCTTTCCTTCGATGATGTCTGTATAAGCAATAATGATATAAACATCAGCAACCTCACCGTTTGTGATGAAGCACTTAGAACCATTAAGTACCCACTCATCTCCGTCAAGTACAGCTTTAGTCTGAACACCCTGAGCATCTGTACCTGCACCTGGCTCTGTAAGACCAAATGCTCCGATATACTCTCCACTTGCAAGCTTTGGAAGGTATTTCTTTTTCTGATCTTCTGTACCATAAGTAAGAATAGGATCTGCACAAAGTGATGTATGAGCTGAAACAATAACGCTTGTTGTACCACAAACTTTTGCGAGTTCCTCTACACACATAATATATGTTAAAATATCACAACCCTGTCCACCGTACTCCTTTGGAATAGGAATACCCATGAAACCACTCTTTGCCATTTTTTTAACAGTTTCCATTGGAAAATGTTCTGTCTCATCAGTCTCCTGAGCAACAGGTTTAACTTCATTTTCAGCGAAATCTTTGAAAAGCTGTCTCGCCATCTCATGCTTTTTACTTAATGTAAAATCCATGCCTTTCTTTACCACCTTTCATAATTTATATAATCAATTACTGTGCATCAACTGCTGTCTTTGTACGATCAGCATTATATACATAGAAACCTTTTCCACTCTTAACACCGAGATTTCCACCACGAACCATCTTACGGAGAAGTGGGCAAGCACGATACTTGCTGTCACCAGTCTCATTGTAAAGAACATCCATGATAGCAAGGCAGATATCAAGACCGATGAAGTCACCTAACTCTAAAGGTCCCATTGGATGATTTGCACCAAGTTTCATAGCTGCATCGATTCCGGCGATATCAGAAACACCTTCCATCTTGATGAATGCTGCTTCGTTGATCATTGGGATAAGGATACGGTTTACTACGAATCCTGCTGCTTCATTTACCTGAACAGGAGTCTTTCCAATCTGCTCTGCAATCTTCTTGATAGAGTCAACAGTCTCAGCAGGTGTATTTACACCAGCGATAACTTCGATAAGTTTCATACGGTCAGCAGGATTGAAGAAATGCATACCAACCATTGGACGTGTAAGTCCGTTGCCGATCTCTGTGATAGAAAGGCTTGATGTGTTTGATGCAAAAATGCACTCTGGTTTAGCAATCTTATCTAACTCAGCAAATGTAGTCTTTTTAACCTGCATATCTTCAAATGCAGCTTCTACGATAAGATCACAGTCTGCACAAAGGTTCTCTTTTAAGCCCGGTGTGATTCTTGAAAGGATAGCATCAACTTCTTCCTGAGTCTTCTTTCCTTTCTGAACAAGTCTGTCATAACCTTTAGCGATTTTTTCTTTTCCGCCTTCAGCCCACTCCTGCTTGATATCGCAAAGAGCTACTTCAAAACCTTCTGTCTGAGCAAATGCCTTAGCAATGCCCTGTCCCATAGTACCAGCACCAATAACGCCTACTTTCATGATATAACCTCCATAATATTATATTTATCTGTTTGTCAGATATTCCGGCTGCTATATGACACTACCACTTTGCAGCCGGTTAAAAATCATTTTTCAGAAACGCAAACATATTCTTACATATTCATGTTTCTTTTTAATACTTTAAATTAGCAGTTCTTAAATGGAACAACCTTAACTTTCTGATCCTTAGGTGCAAGGAAGTTTCCCATTCCTGCTTTCTGGTCTTCTGTCTCAAAGCAGTCACCAAAGAGTTTTTCTTCGATAACGATAGCCTTGTCCATATCAACCTGAAGACCATCGTTGATAGCCTTCTTACAATTGCGGACTGCAATAGGTGCATTCTTCGCAATTGTAGCTGCAAGTTTCTCTGCTGCCGGGATAAGCTCCTCAGCAGGATATATTGCATTTACAAGACCGATTCTGTAAGCTTCGTCAGCCTTGATGTTTCTTGCTGTGTAGATAAGCTGTTTAGCCATACCAACACCAACTGTTCTGGCAAGTCTCTGTGTTCCACCAAATCCAGGTGTAATTCCAAGACCAACCTCAGGCTGTCCGAACATTGCATTCTCTGAGCAGATACGAATATCACAGCTCATAGAAATCTCGCATCCTCCACCGAGTGCAAAACCGTTTACTGCTGCAATAACAGGAATTGGTAATGTCTCAAGTTTGCGGAATACATCATTTCCTTTTTTACCGAATGCTTCGCCCTCAGCCTTTGTAAGTGTGCTCATCTCTCCGATGTCAGCACCGGCAACGAAAGACTTGTCGCCTGCTCCCGTAAGGATAACGGCTCTAACTGTATTAAGGTCAATGGCATCAAGTGTTGCATCAAGTTCATCAAGAACCTGGCTGTTTAAAGCATTTAATGCCTTTGGACGATTGATAGTAATAGTTGCAACTGCATCTTTTACTTCATATAAAATAAAATCCATGATATTTTCTCCTTTTTAAGATACATATTAATCCGAATATCCCGAAAACTCAGGATATCCGGCAATATTTATTTTTAATGCTTTTTAGGCATCCGTGACACCCGTACAGGCGAATGGATTAGTCTCTCTCAACAACTGTTGAGCAGCCCATTCCACCACCGATACAAAGTGTTGCAAGACCTCTCTTAGCATCCATCTTCTGCATCTCATGAAGAAGTGTAACGAGGATACGGCATCCTGAAGCTCCAACCGGATGTCCAAGTGCAATAGCACCACCGTTTGGATTAAGTTTAGAAAGATCAAAGTTAAGATCCTTTCCAACTGCTACTGACTGTGCAGCGAAAGCTTCGTTTGCTTCATATACATCAAAGTCATCAATTGTAAGACCAGTCTTTGCAAGAACTTTCTTTGTAGATGCAACAGGTCCAACACCCATGATTGAAGGATCAACTCCGCCAAGTGCTCCGGCAACAAATGTAGCCATTGGTGTAACACCGAGCTCTTTAGCTTTTTCCTCACTCATAACAACGATTGCAGCAGCACCATCATTGATTCCTGATGCGTTACCTGCTGTAACTACGCCGCCTTCTTTTCCTGAACAGCATTTAAGTTTTGAAAGGCTCTCAGCAGTTGTTCCAGGACGTGGTCCCTCATCTTTATCAAATACTGTAACACCTTTTCTTGTCTTAATCTCAACTGGAACGATCTCGTCATCAAATGCACCTGCTGCGATAGCCTTTTCACATTTCTGCTGGCTGTTTGCTGCAAACTCATCGAGTTCTTCACGAGTAAGTCCCCACTGATCTGCAACATTCTCTGCCGTAATCATCATATGATACTGATTGAATGCATCCCAAAGGGCATCGTTTACCATTGTATCAACAAGTTTTCCGTTGTTCATGCGGTATCCGAAACGACCCTGCATCATAGCATAAGGTGCCATAGACATATTTTCCATACCACCTGCAACAACGATGTCAGCATCTCCTGCCTGAATCATCTGAGCTGCCATATTTACACAGTTAAGACCTGAACCACAAACTACATTTACTGTAACAGCCGGTGTCTCAACAGGAAGTCCTGCTTTGATTGAAGCCTGACGTGCAACATTCTGACCTAAACCTGCCTGGATAACACATCCCATATATACATGATCTACCTGATCTGCAGGTACATTTGCTCTTTTAAGAGCTTCCTTAATAACGATTGAACCTAATACAGGTGCCGGAGTAGTGCTTAATCCTCCACCCATTTTTCCGATTGCAGTACGACAAGCGCCTGCTAAAACTACTTTCTTTGCCATAAAAATAAGTTCCTCCTTGTCCGTTTTTCACTGATACAATATCAGCTTTATTTAGAAACCGACCTACTATCACATATATCCTATACATCAGAAAATCAAGTATGCACTCAATTTTCATATTATGTAACTCTCACATACAATCGGTTCTATCATTGATAATCATATAACAAAACGACAAATTAAGCAAGTTTTTTCAAGGTACTTTATTTTTAATTTATTTTTTATAGCTGAATAGCCTTTCATTTTCCAAATGAAATAAACATAAGCTGCGCAGCAGCGACTGACAGCTTGCTGGCAGGTTTATGAAACTAAGGAATGAATGACCGAACTGTTACACTTTATACTATAGCCTAATTACATTTTCTTACAATTCTGGCTGCCTGTCCCTCAATTCATTTGTTGATAATTTTTTTTATTAGTGTTATTCTATTGTTGGCAAAATTTTAGACTTTACAGTATAATTTTTCTCAATTTAATTTATACTGTAATTTGTGTAAGGAACAAATCTTATTTCTATTCCTGCATAATATAATGCCCGCATCAGTGTCACGATGCGGACTACGGTTACTGCCTATACTTTCTATAATGGCAGATAACAATCATTTCATATGTTAATGATGCAATTAGGACAACTACAATCTTGTGGCACAGAAAAGAGGAAGATTATGGATTTTAATGAAATTTACAAGCAGAAACTTACTACTGCTGATGAAGCAGTCAAAGTTATAAGATCCGGCGACTGGATCGATTATGGATGGTGCACCGGCACTGTTGATGCACTCGACAAGGCACTTGCAAAGCGTATGCCTGAACTTTCAGACATCAACATCCGCGGCGGTATTCTTATGAAAGAGCCTGAAATCTTCAAACTTGAAGATGCAGCTTCTCATTTTACATGGAACTCTTGGCATAGCAGCGGCATCGAGAGAAAAGCAGTAGCAAAAGGCTTTTGTTTCTACTCTCCTATCAAATATTCTGAACTTCCGGGATATTACAGAAACAGTCAGACCCCTCCTCGTGTAGCAATGTTCCAGGCTGCTCCTATGGATGCACACGGATATTTTAACTTCGGACCAAACGCATCACATATGGCTGCCTGCTGTGAAGTTGCAGATATAATTATCGTTGAAGTTAATAAAAATATGCCTCGCTGTCTCGGCGGATTTGAAAACGGCATCCACATCAGCAATGTTGACATGATAGTCGAGGGTGACAATCCTGCAATTCTTGAGACAGGTGCTCCGGCTCCTACAACTGAAGTTGATGAAGCTGTTGCAAAATATATCGTAGATGAAATTCCTGACGGTGCCTGCCTGCAGCTTGGTATCGGTGGTATGCCAAATGCCGTAGGTTCACTTATTGCACAGTCAGACCTTAAAGACCTCGGTGTACATACTGAAATGTATGTTGATGCATTTGTTGACATTGCAAAAGCCGGCAAGATAACAGGTCTTAAAAAGTCAAGAGACAAGTGGCGCCAGGTATATGCTTTCGGTTCAGGAACAAAGAAACTTTACGACTACTTAGATGAAAATCCTGAGTGCATGAGTGCTCCTGTAAACTACACAAACGATATGTCAGTTATCGCTTCTATTGACAATTTTATTTCAATAAACAATGCGGTAGATATTGATTTATTCGGACAGATAAATGCAGAGAGTGCCGGAACAAAACACATAAGCGGTGCAGGCGGACAGCTTGACTTCGTACTCGGTGCTTACCTCTCAAACGGTGGAAAGAGCTTTATCTGTATGTCTTCTACTTTCACAACCAAAGACGGCACTGTTCAGTCAAGAATCAAACCTACTCTTTCAAATGGTTCTATCGTTACCGATACGCGTGCAAACATCAATTACTTTGTAACTGAGTACGGCATCGTAAACCTCAAGGGACTTTCTTCTTGGCAGAGAGCTGAGGCTCTTATCTCAGTTGCACATCCTGATTTCAGGGATCAGCTTATCGCAGAAGCAGAAAAGATGCATATCTGGAGACAGAGCAATAAGAGATAATCTATTATTAAACACTACTAAAAAATATCAGTATGGATTGCAAATATCCACTTGACTGCATCAAAATAATAAAATAAAAACTCCCGATAGTACGAACTTTTATATTCGTGCTGTCGGGAATTTTATTAAAATTAAGTACTATTACTTTCCGTTTTTATTCATTTTATAATCTATATGCAACTTACCTTTTGTGTGAAAATATCAATGTATAATTATTTTCAATTTTTATATCATATTATAATCTCTGACGCCCACCCTTATATATTATCTGTTCATTGAGATACTGCTGATAACTTTTTTACAACTTCTCTTACATATTCTTCCGGCTTCGACACTTTCTTTGCAATCTCTGGTATCGTCATATTACAATCTATATATGCTTCAATTTTTCCTTCAATCTGCCCGGCAATCCTGCCTTCTCGCTGTCCCTCATCTTTTGCATTTTTCAATGAATTTTCCCATGCTCTGCACACATCAACCACCTCGTCTTTCTCATTGCCGGCAATATTTGCACCGGTTATCATATTTATTAATTCTACTGCTTCTTTTTCTACATTTTGAAACCTGCGTTTTCCTTTAATCCATCTTCCATCGTCATCCGATTGATGTTTTATGAATTGTAATACCGACCCTAAATCTGTTTTAAACTTTTCATACTCGCTGTCTGAAACTTTTATCGGCTCTATCAGGTTTATCTTATAATCAGGAACATATTTTAAAATCTGTTCATCGTTTACACAAAACATATCATGAACACTTTTTGCTCCATCCCAGCTTTTATCTCCAAAATAGATAACCAGAGTTACCACCGGCATTAATTTATCTTCTTTTCTAAATCCCGATAAAAATTCTTCCGAACTCAATTTGATTGCGGCACCTTTGTTTTTATTACGATATATATTGTTTTGTTGCTATATCAATTTTCCCCATACATTATTCTTCCTTTCATTATATTTTGTTTATTTTAAAAAGGCAATATTTAAAGTTACTTTCTAAACTGTTTTAATCATATCAGACAATTTAATTTTTTAATATGTGCATTTTGCAAAAAATATTGTATAGGTTTTATAGCAATACATATAATTGTATAATAATAAATTTTATGTTTTCTTATGCAATATGCATTATTTTCTCTGATTTTTTTGTAAGAATATGACAAAAAAATCGGCACTTAACTACTGTAAATGCCGATTTTATCGTTGTTTGATTTACTTTTTGCTTATACCGATTTTAAACATCCTGCAATTCATTTTTGCTTTATATCCTACTTTGTATTTTTCTCCAAATATGCCGTTTTAAAAGCTCCAAAAAATTCCGAAGCTGAATTATATGTTTGTCCTTTCCATATTATACTCGTCAAATTTTCACATCCCTGAAATATATCATAGGAAATATTCGTTATGCTGTCAGGAATTGTGATTTCCGTAAGTGCTGTATCTGCAAATGCCATATTTCCTATGTCAGTTACACCTTCAGGGATATTTATCTTATTTAACGATTCACAATCACTAAATGCGAAATCACCTATTTTCTTTAAATTGCCACTATATGGCAGCTCCACCTCTTCAAGTGAACGACAGCCATAAAATGTTCTGTCTTGAATTTCAGTAACCTTTTCAGGTATGCTTATTTTCTTAAGGCTTGTACACTCATAAAAAGCCTCTTCCTCTATTGACTCCAAATTTTTTGAGAGTTGAATTTCACTCAGATTATGACAATATTGGAACACCCGGTCTTCTATTTTCTTCACACTGTCCGCCATTGATACTTTAACTATTCTGTCATTTTCTGCAAAGTAAAATAAATCTTCAACTCCATTTGCAATTTCAAGATTAATCGCATTATTTTCATATTTATCATTATCCATCTGCTCTCCATTTTTGCCATTGTAAATAAATGTTAATGGATTACTCATATTAAGATTTTTATTATCTTGAAATGCACTGTTAAATTCATCCAGACGCTTATACTCTTTGCCTCTCCATGTAATACTCTTAAGATTATTGCATTGAGGGAATAAATTAGTGTTTCTATAATTGTTTGCATTATTTGAAGAATAGCCTTCCATTTTATCTGGAACAGTAATACTCTCAAGACTTCTCAAATCATAAAAACTTCCCTCTGCTATACCTGCAATATCTTCTGGGATTACTGTATTTTTGCAACCTGCAATCATATTTTCAGCAGGATATTTCCAATAATTATCAACCTTTAATGCTTTTTTTGAAATAATTGCATTGCAATTATTTCTACTGTCATAATTTTGGTTATTTTCGTCAACTGTTATCTCCTCTAATGCATCACATGCGGCAAGTGCCCAAAGCCCTATATCCGTTACACTCGCAGGGATATTTATCTTTTTAAGTTCACGACAATATTGAAACGCATCATATTTTATAGTTTCAACTCCTTCAGGAATTTCTATATTAGTAAGACCTACACAACCACAAAATGCCCACTCTCCTATTGATTTCACCTTAGCGGACACAGTAGTATTTTTACATCCTACAACAATCTCATTAGCACTGTATGTATGTGAGAACCAATCCGAACCACTTTTCAGATACTCCATTGCCTTCACTGTTATTATCGCATTTGAATTATCACTATAATAATTTTTATTCCCCTCATCAACTACAATGCTATCAAGGTCATTATATGCAAACGCCTGTGACTCCACAACTGTCACACTTGCCGGAATTTCTATACTCTTAAGCAACGGACAATTTGAAAATGAATTATTTTCTATTATTGATAACTTATCATGGAATTTAACTTCCTGTAAATTTGTACAACTATCAAAGGCACCCTCTTTTATTGTTGTAATATGCTCAGGTATAGTTATGCTTGTTAATCCTGTACAACCATAATACATGTTTTCCGGAATTTCACTCATTCCTTTTGGAATACTTATCTCTGATAATCCTATGCATTCTCTAAATGCATTATATCCTATTTGTGTAACACTATCCGGAATAGTAATCTTTTTTAAACCACTGCAATATGCATATGTCTCCTGATTTATCTTTTTTAAACCAGACGGAATATTTATTTCCGATAAACCGGCACAATCATAAAATGCATTACTTCCTATTTCAGTCACACTGTCAGGTATTTTAATCTCAAGCAGTCTTGCACATTCACTAAAAGCAGACTCTCCTATTTTCTCAAGATTTGCTGGCATATTAATCTTTTCGAGATTTGTACAGTAACTAAATGCTGACGCACCTATTTCAGTCACACTATCAGGTATTGTTATTTCCTTAAGAGAACTATTTGAGTCAAACGCTCCATCACCTATTGATTTTATACCATTTGGTATAACTGTATTTTTGCATCCTACAATAAGTTTATTACTACTTTTAGAAATTATTGCATTACAATTATTTCTACTGTCAAAATAGGCATTTTCATCATCTACTACAATACTGCTTAGATTACTGCAAGATTTAAAAGCATTCACTCCAATCTTTTTCACACTTTTCGATATAGTAATCTTTACCATATTCGTACACCATTCAAATTCTTCATCAGGTATTTCTGTCACATCATCAGTTACAACTACATTATATAGCCCATCGTAACCATCTAAGTCTAAACTACCATCATAATAGAATGTCTCAATCTCACCAGGTTTGCGTGTCGGTTTTGCTGTAGGCTTTACTGTCGGTGTCAATGTTGGTGTTATTGTCGGTGCAGGTGTTACCTTAGGCTCCGTCTTATTAATCGGTGCCACTGTCGGTGCGTCCGTAACTACAGGTGCCACTGTCGGTGTTTCCGTAACTACAGGTGCATTTGTCCCGGCAGGTGTGCTTGTCGGCACATTTGTTCCGGATGGTACATCTGTTACTGCCGGAGTACCTGTAACTTCCGGTTTTACCGTAACATCTGAGGAAGCGGTCGGCTTTGTTGTCGCCGTAGGTTTTGCCGTTGCAACAGGCTTCTTTGTTGTTACCGGTTTTTTAGTTGTTGCCGGCTTCTTTGTCGTTTTCTTTGCCGCAACGGTTATTTTACAACTGTACTTTTTCTTTCCGATAACTGCCTGTACCTTTGCCGAACCCTTTTTTAAACCTTTTACGGTGCAGCCTGTCTTACTCTTTTTAGTTATCTTTACATATTTTTTTCCTTTTGAAACTTTCCATTTAACACTCTTTTTGTTGTTTTTAAGTTTTACCCTTACGGTCTTTCCCACCGTAACTTTTGCACTTTTTGCAATACTTGTTTTTTTTGCCGCAAGTGCAAATGTGCCAATATGCACACTTGAGATTATAAGCGATGCTGTCACAATACCCGTAAGACACCGCTTAATTTCCTTTTTTGTCCTTTTCTTCATAATAATCCTCACTTCTGCACACTTTTTTGCATATCAGGTTTGTGTCAGGTGTGCACATACACAAATCTTGTGTGTGAAAAATATTATTTTTCACACTATGGTCCCTCTTTTCTAAGATTTTTAAGAGTAATTTTGTTATATGGGATAAAAATATCTCTGTAACAAAAATATTCTTAACAAGCATATTTTAATCATAATATTTATATTTGTCAACTTTTTACATTCTAAAAAATATTCCTATCTGGCACACGGCGGCTGTTTCTTTTCTATTCTTAAGAAGCATATTGAAATGTGAGCACACATCTATAATATCTTTATAATTTGGCATTTTTGCCGCTTTTTACACATATAGGAGGTTTCATGAAAGCATTTTGGTATAACGAAAACAGAAAAAATATTATCGGTCTGGAAATAAGAAAACTGCGCCGCGAAAAGAAATTATCAACACGTGATCTTGCTGCAAAAATCCAGGTTAATGGTTATAACGATATAACTGAAAACACAATATCTAAGATAGAACACGGACGC
>OOCB01003977.1_pt1 | contig 13310 bp, 9 predicted proteins | sample 1671351 | NCBI WGS metagenome assembly OOCB01 (sample SAMN06348148, study PRJEB24527) | human gut metagenome | biome: human gut; feature: ankylosing spondylitis patient; material: feces | host: Homo sapiens | place: China | collected 2015-10
ATCGAGACCAATTCGATCTTTTCGGTCGTTCTGCTCCATGCCATGAACAACGGCGCGGCTTTCCTGTTGATTATGGTCGGACTGGACGGGGCCACGATACGTTCGGTTATCGGCAGCGATACGCTCTATACGATCGTTTACGTCGTCGCGCTCGTGCTTTTCGCCGCATCGGGCTATATGATCTACCGTTTGCTGGCTCGGGCGAAAAAGCAGGACGCGGACGCAATTCGTTGATTTATTGCCAGGAACCGACATAATTGCGGGTAGTTCGTATGTCCTTTCCTTCGGTAGCCTTGGAGCGTGCTGCCGCATGTTCTACGTTGGTCTTTTCCGTTTTTCATCGCAAGAAATTCGAGTTTGCAGGAGCGGGAAAATAGATCTGCGATGTAATAATCGGAACGTACGGTACGTTAAAGTTCAGGTAAAAAGTGTATCTTTTTCGTTGAAGAGAAGATGATGCGCCTCGGCTTAACTCAAATAAATTTGGTTAGGCTCTCGGCTTTCATTATCTTTGTCCCTTGTAGTTATGAGTTTTTGTGCCAAAATAGGAGCTGTTCTGCTGCTCGTACTTGCGGTAGGGTGCCAGGAAGTGCCCCGCTATTGGGGCGGAGGTCGGGTCGTGTTGGCCGAGGCTGCCGGTAGAAAATTGTACGCGCGAGAGGTTAAGGCTGCGATTCCGAAGGGAGTGGTCGGCGAGGACAGCGTGGCTTTCGTAAACCGTTATGTCGAAAAGTGGGTGCACAAACAGCTTAAATTGCACGAGGCCGAAGAACTTTTCTCCGATGCCGAGCAGGACATCGATTCGCTGGTCGAGGAGTACCGCCAGGCGTTGTTGATCCGTAAGTTCGACCAGCATCTGATCGAGGAGCGCATCGATACGCTCGTTACCGCCGATCAGATTGCTGCCTATCACCGTGAACACGCGTCGGATTTCAAGGTCAATCAAACCCTGGTCAAGGGGCGGATCGTTCGCTTCGACGCCAACAACCGGCAGGCGCCGAAGCTGCGCAAGTTGATGACGCAGCCCGGCTCATCCCGGCAGCAAGAGTTCGCCGACATCTGTACCAAGAACAATTTCGTACTGAACGATTTCTCCTCTTCGTGGGTGACCTTCTCCGAGTTTCTGGGCTATCTGCCCACATTGCGCAACCAGAGTTACGACGCCCTGCTCTCCTCGCGGGCCGTACAGGAGATGAGCGACGGTCATTCGCGCTACTATTTCGAAATAAGCGACGTGCTTCGTCCGGGCGATCCCGAACCGCTGGAGCGCAGCGAGGCGATCGTGCGCCGCATCCTCTACAACCAGCGGCAGAACGAGATCATTCGGGCCTACGACGAGGAGGTTTACCGAAAAGCGGTCGAGGAGGGGAGAGTGAAGATCCATGAAGAAGAAAAAATAGAGAACTGATGAGCAAGAAGATTCTGTTTTGCGCAGCGTTGGTGCTGGCGATTTTTGCAGGGGCCGCCCAGAAGCGGCAGGTGATGCTGGACCGCGTGGTGGCCGTCGTCGGCGGATCGTCGATCCTCTGGTCGGAGGTGGACGAATATGCGGGCGAGCTGGTGGAACAGCGCCGCCAGCAGGGTTACACTTCGGACCGCGATCCCCACGACGAAGCGCTCGAACAACTGCTGATGCAGAAGCTGCTGTTCAATCAGGCGCTCATCGATTCGGTGGATGTCAGCTATTCGGGCATCGCACAGCGGGTGGAAGCCCATTTGCAGGCGCTCATCGACGATGCGGGTTCTATCGCCGCGCTCGAAACCAAACAGCATATGCCGATCTTCAACGTGCGCGAAATGCTGCGTCAGCGTTACGAGGAGCAGGCATACGCCCAGGCTATGCAGAGTTCCGTAGTAGGGAAAATCAAGGTGATTCCCGGCGAGGTGGAGCGTTACTACAAGAAGACCGATCCGGACAGTCTGCCGACTATCCCCGAACAGTACGTTTATGCCCAGATCACCCGTTTCCCGGCGTCGATCAAGGAGGCCAAGCAGCGCACCAAGGAGCGGTTGCTGGATATGCGCGAGCGCATCATCAAGGGGCAGACCCGTTTCGACATCATGGCCCGCATGTATTCGATGGACGGTTCGGCCATCAGTGGCGGCGAACTGGACCCCCAGCCTTTGGACGGGTTCGTGCGGCAGTTTGCGGACGCATTGGCCGATCTGAAGCCGGGACAGGTTTCCGAGGTCGTCGAAACGCAATACGGTTATCACCTGATTCAGTTGATCGACCAGAAGGGGCGTATGTACCATGCGCGTCATATCGTGTTGCGACCCTCCTATACGCTCGAGGAGCTGGCGGCTCCGGCCCGTATGCTGGACAGTATCGCAAACCTGATCCGTAAGGATTCGATTACTTTCGAGGAGGCGGCCCGGAAGTTTTCCGACGACGATAATTCGAAGATGAACGGCGGCGTGGTGACCAACCACGATTTGCTGGAACTTACTCAAAGGTGGGAAGCAAGTTATACCGAAACACGCTTCATGAAAGAAGATTTCGGCCGGGCCGGTGGCAAGAGCCTCGACGACTACAATGCCCTGCGCAATCTTAAGGAGGGCGAAATTTCCGACGCCTATCAGACCGAAGACTGGATGGGCAACCAGCTCAGCAAGATCGTCAAGCTCGTGAAGGTGATCCCTCCGCACAAGGTTTCGCTCAACGAGGACTATATTCGCGTCGAACAGCTGGCGCTGAACGCCAAACGCGAAAAAGTGTTCAAGGAGTGGCTCGACAAGAAGATCGAGGGCATGTACATTTATATCGATCCCGAATTTCGGGACGGAGAGTTCGAAAATAAGAACTGGGTAAAATAGAGATCGTCCGATGCCGAAGGGATTGCGAAAAATAGTGTGCGCACTGCTGGTCGCAGGTGTCGCCGGAGGTGTGATCCTCGCGGGGAACAGGCCGCTGGCCGTTCCCGTTGCGGGTGTTCATACCCCGTCGGCTCCGGGTGCTCCGGCCCAGGACCCCGAGTCGAACAAGGTGGTCGATTTCGTCGCCGACCGGGGATATCCTATTCCTTACGGCGATACGACCGCGACGGTGCTCGTAGGACATTTCGCGGCCCAGCACAACGGGGCGGTCATTACCTGCGACAGCGCGATCCGCTACAACGACAAGCGCATCGAGTGCTTCGGCAACGTACTGATCAATAAAAAAGAGACATACATTTACGGCGACCGGGCCGACTACAACGGTGAGATCAACGAGGCACGGGTCTATGCTCCGCTGGTGAAGGTCGTCGATGGGGATGCGACGCTCTATACTTACGATTTCCGGTTCAATACGCTGGACAATATCGGTACTTTCAGCGGAGGCGGTATGCTGACCAACCGCGAGAATCACCTCGAATCCGACCGGGGCTACTATTATGCCGATACGCACCAGATTATCTGTGTGGATCGTGTCGAGATGCGCAACGACAAGTACGAACTCAAGGGCGATTCGGTGGTGTACGATACGGATACCGACCAGGCTCATTTCTTCGAGCGAACCAACATCTGGAACGAAGGCGGCGATTACATTTATGCCGACCGGGGACGTTACGAAAAGCCGCGCGAGCTTTACGTGCTGACTCGCAACGGGTATGTGATGACCGAAAAGCAGGAGCTGTGGAGCGACAGCCTCGACTATTACCGGGAGTCCGGGCATGCTCTTTTGTTCCGGAATATCCAGATCGACGACGCCGAGCACAAAGTGCTCGCTTTCGGCGATTACGGCGAATATTGGAAGGAGCCGGGCAATGCTCTGCTCACGCAGCGACCTTCGGTGGTCAGCTACGATACGAGTCAGAGCGATTCGCTCTATATGTGTGCCGATTCGATGTTTCTTTATACGATCTCGAAGAGCGAGCAGGCACGTGCCGATTCGTTGGCGAAGGTGAAGGAAAAGGCGGCAGATTCTCTGGCCGGCTCTAAGGGGGGATCGTCTGTGGATTCACTGGCTGCGAAACCGAGTGCTGCGGGTCCAAAAGCCTCGCAGGATGGATCGCAGGCGGATGCCGCTGCTCCGCAGGATGCGGCCGGAGCCGTCGAAACCTCGTCCGAAACTGCGGATGCCGGTTCTGGTTCCGCTGTAGAACCCATAGCGGCTGTTCCGGTTGAAAAAGGAGGAACGGGGGGCGATTCTCTGGATGCCGCCCCAGCAATAGATACGCTTCTTTCCGACAGCCTTGATCGGGTGGGGGGCGGAATGACCCCTGCCGATTCCGTGGCCGCCGTTTCTGCGGTGGATACGCTTTTTTCCGACAGCCTTGCGCAGGCCGGTCCAAAATCGCTTCCTGCGGATTCTTCCGTGCATATTCTTTCCAAGCGGGAGCGGAAAGCCCAGGCCGACAGCTTGAAAGCTCAATTGCGGGCACAGGCCGACAGCATAGCGTCCGTGAAAAAGGCGCAGGCGGCAGCGGCCCGCAAGGAGAAGCTGGCGCAGATCGCCAAAGCACGTCAGGCTCGGGCTACTGCCAAGCTCGACGCTGCGAAACAGAAGGAGGAGGCATTGCGCAGAAAGAACCTGGAGCGCCGTGCCGAACGTATGGAGAAAATCTGGGCCAAGCGGCGTGCCAAAACCGGGAAGGCGATCCTGAAAGGCAAGCTTCCGGCGTCGGCTCTCGATTCGCTGGTCGCCGACTCCCTGCGGGAGGCTAGGGCTTTTGCCGCGTTGGATTCTTTGTTCCGGGACTCTCTTGCTGCGGATTCGCTGGGACGCGATTCCATGCAGCTCGATTCGCTCAAGGCCGGGGTTGCGGCAGCGGACTCTTTGCGGGGGGATTCGATCGCTGCACCTGCTGGAGATTCCCTCTACCGGTTGGTCAAGGGGTATCGCCGGGTAAAGATCTTCCGCAATGACTTCCAGGCGGTCTGCGATTCTCTGGTGGCCGTTTCCACGGACTCGATGATCCTGCTCTATATCGATCCTGTGCTCTGGAATCAGGATAACCAGATCACTTCGGACGTGATGAAGATCTATACCGAAAACTCCAAACTCCAGAAAGCGGAATTCGTCGGCCGTCCGGTCATGTCGAGCGAGATCGACACTATGACTTACAACCAGGTGACGGGCAAGCTGATTACGGCCTATTTCCGCGACAACAAGATCTATCGCAACGACGTGGACGGTAACGTGCAGACCATCTATTACATGCAGGAGGACGATTCGCCCGAACCGGTGGGGTTGATGTCCATCCAAAGCGGTGCGGCTACCTACTATATCGACAACAATACGGTCGAAGGCATTACTTACCGCAATCAGCCGGTCTATTCGATCTTTCCGATGGATAAGATTCCGGAGACGCAGGCTCTTTTTCTCGAAGATTTCAAGTGGGAGGGGCATCGGCGCCCGGCGCTTCGGGAGGTTTTCGACCGGACGATTCGCCCTTCGGAGCGTGCGGAGAAGAGTGCGCTGCCGCGACCCGATTTTCCGATCACGCGCCGTATCGAGGAGTATAAAAAGTTGCTCATCGAGTCCGGAACCTGGGTGGACCGCGATGACAAGCTGACGCCCGAAGCGCTCGAGTGGCTTCACTGGCTGGGGTATTGATCTCAGTCATACGGCTCTCTTTGGGCTTTCGGATAGGATATAATCGGCCCTCCCGGATTCATCCCGTCAGGGAGAATCCGGGAGGGCCGGTTTGTCGGGTCGGTGAGAAATTCTTTCGTTTTAGGCGGAAGAGGGGAAGATATGCGCTATTTTTGTTCTCCGAATCAAAAGACCGTGCTTCGGACGCGCCGTATTGTCGAGCTGCGGAGCGGTCCGAAGAATGCGAAAGTTGCGAAAGAGGTTCCGTATCCCGGAGTGCGGAGCCGTCGGTAAAAAGAGTCGAGTTATGAAAAAGAGTTTGATCGCCCTGGCTTTCGGCACGTTGGCTCTCGGCATGGCCGAGTTCGTCATGATGGGGATTCTGCCCGATGTGGCGAGGGATTTGGGCGTTTCCATCCCCCGGGCCGGGGATCTGATTTCGGCCTATGCCGTCGGGGTTTGCGTCGGGGCTCCCGCGACGGTGCTCATTGCACGTAAGCGGGCGTTGAAGGGGATTCTGCTCGCTCTTGCCGCTCTTATTGTCCTGGGTAACGTCTGCGCTTCGCTGGCGCCCGACTTTTGGGTGCTTTTGGCGATGCGGTTCGTGTCGGGCCTGCCTCACGGGGCTTTCTTCGGCGTAGGTTCGATCGTTGCGGAGCGGGTGGCCGATCCGGGACACAAAACCCAGGCCGTGTCGATCATGATCCTCGGGATGACTGTCGCCAACCTGTTCTGTGTGCCGTTGGGTACCTATTTGGGCAGCTATCTTTCGTGGCGGCTGGCTTTCGGGATGGTCGGGCTGTGGGGAATTATGGCTCTGCTGCTGATCGCCCGCTGGGTGCCTGCCCTGCCGGCGCTGCCCGATACGGGATTGAAGGGGCAATTCCGGTTCCTCGGTTCGCGGGCTCCTTGGCTAATCCTGCTGGCTACGCTGCTGGCCAATGGAGGAGTTTTCTGCTGGTACAGCTACGTGACTCCGACCATGACGCGTGTGGCGGGCATCTCCGGGCAGGCGATGACAGCCGTGATGATGGTCGCGGGGCTGGGAATGCTGGTGGGTAATCTCGCGGGCGGGCATTTGTCGGACCGCTTCTCTCCCGAACGGGTCGCCCGCTTTATTCAGGGGATGATCTGTCTGTTGCTCGTAGGGATCTTCTTCGCGGCTCGGATCGACTGGCTCGTGATTCCGCTGATGTTCCTGACGACGGCTTCGCTCTTCGGGGTTTCATCGCCCCAGCAACTGCTTATTCTGGAGAATGCGCCGGGCGGGGAGATGCTCGGCGCCGCGTCGATCCAGATCGCGTTCAACCTCGGCAACGCTTTGGGCGCCTACTTCGGCGGTCTGCCGATCAGTTTCGGCCTGGGGCCTCAATATGCCGCCCTGCCCGGTGCGGCGATGGCCCTGCTGGGCTTCGTCATGTTCTCCGTCTATTGCAGTCTTTACGGTCGGAATAAAACTCATAGAATATTGTCGGAAGATGAAATGCGCGGATAATCGGGAAGAGCTGTTTCCGGTGGTCGATGCCGCCGGACGTGTCGTCGGCCGGGCCACGCGGGGCGAGTGCCACGGCGGGTCGATGCTGTTGCATCCGGTGGTGCACCTTCATCTGTTCAACTCCTGCGGGGAGCTTTACCTGCAAAAACGTCCGGCGTGGAAGGATATCCAGCCCGGACGGTGGGATACGGCCGTAGGCGGCCATGTGGATTGGGGGGAAGAGCCTCTCGCTGCTCTGCGGCGCGAGGTGCGCGAGGAGGTCGGCGTGACGGATTTCGAACCGCAGCACGTGCTGACCTACCTGTTCGAGTCGGAACGCGAACGGGAGTTGGTCTATGTCTATAAGACGGTGTACGATGGGCCTGTCGTACCGAGCGGCGAGTTGGACGGAGGTCGCTTCTGGACACTGCGCGAGATCGCCGAAGGAGTGGGCGGCGGGATCTTTACCCCCAATTTCGAAGGCGAGATCCGCCGTGTGGCGGAGCTGCCGGATGTCGGGCGTTGAGTCCCCGGTTCCGTTCGCTGCGCCTCTTCGGAACGCAGGGCGGTCTGCCGTCCGGCGACCGCTAAATAAAGCACATGATCAGAATCTGAATGATGATGACCCGCAGGAACATGCATACGGGATAGACCGTCGCGTACGCCACGGCCGGATGATCGCCGGGGATCGAGTCGTTGGCATAGTTCAGCGCCATCGGGTTGGCCATGCTGCCGCACATGATGCCGGCTACCTGTCCGAAATCGAGTTTGAAGAACCGCAGCGACAGGGCGGCTACGATAACGATGGGGACGAACGTGAGGAGGAATCCCAGTCCGATCCAGAGCATTCCTTCGGGGCGCATGATCGTTTCGACGAAATGGGCGCCCGCTTCGAGCCCCAGGCAGGCCAGATAGAGCGACAGTCCCAATGCCCGGAGCATCAGGTTGGCGCTCAACGTGGTGTAGGTGACGATGTGGATGCGGGGGCCGAAGGTCCCGATCAGGATGCCGAGGATGATCGGGCCGCCTGCGAGTCCCAGTTTGACGGGGAGACTGATACCCGGTACCGCGAAAGGGATGCTTCCCAGCAGCAGGCCCAGGAGCAAACCGATGAAAACCGGAATCAGGTTGGGTTCGTCGAGCTGTTTGACGGCATTGCCGAGGATTTTTTCGACGCCTTCGATCGCCTGCGCTTCACCCACTACCGTCAGGCTGTCGCCCAGTTGCAGCGTGAGATCGGGCGTGGCGAGCAGTTGTACGCCCGAACGATGCACCCGGCTGATGTTGATGCCGTACAGGTTTCGCAGACGCAGCGAGCTGAGTTTGCGGCCGTTGATTTCGGGGCGGGTGACGATGATCGACCGGGAGATGAGCTGGCTGTCCAATGCGTTCCAGTCGATGTCGTGCGTATTCCAGTCTTTCTGTACCCGCTCGCCGAAGAGGAGTTCCAGTGCCTGCACGTCGTCCGGCGAGGTGATTACCAGTACCAGATCACCCGATTCGAGGGTCGAGTCCGAAGTCGGAATCGAAACCTGCCCGGCACGCCAAAGGCGGGAGATGACGAAATGGTGGTGGCTGTATGCCGCGACGTCGCGGATGCTTTTACCGACGACGCCGGGGTTGGAAATCTTGAATTCGACGATGAAGATATTCTTTTTATGTTCGGCGTCCGGTTGCGGAATGTCCGAGGGCCGGGCGAAGAGTTTGCGTACGGCGATGATGCCCAGAATCACGCCTACGACACCCAGCGGGTAGGTCAATGCACAGCCCAGCGTGGCGTTGTTGCTGTCCAACTGCATCTGCGAGAGCATCTGTTGTGCCGCACCGAGCGCCGGGGTGTTGGTCGTGGCGCCGCACAGGATGCCTGCCATGTCGCTCATGGGAACACGGGTCGCATAGCCGAGCCCTACGGCCAGTGCCGAACCTGTCAGGACGATGAGCGTGGCGAGCGAAACCAGCCGGATGCCGCCCGAGCGGAGCGAACTGAAGAAACCGGGGCCGACCTGCAATCCCAATGCATAGACGAAGAGTACGAGCCCGAAACTTTCGGCGAAAGCCAGCATCGAAGGATCGACCGAGAGTCCGAAATGGCCCGCTGCGATGCCGATGAAGAAAACGAACGTCACGCCGAGCGAAATTCCGAAAAAACGCACTTTGCCCAGCATCATGCCGAACACCGAGATCAGCGAGAGCACGACGACGGCTTGAATGGCCGAATGTTGGGTAAAAAGATCCGTAAACCAGTCCATTTTGTTTCGTTCCGGGATTGTTCCGGCTGCAAAAATAGCTGTTTTTTCCGAATGGAGATGTGCGGATGCCTCTTTTTGCCGGATCGCAGGAATGAACGGGCCGAATATCCTTATTGCCAGGGACGGGCGTATCCGTCGGATCATTTCCGGGGAGAGGGTGTATGGCGCCTTGTCGGGAAGCGCTCTCTTCGCATTTTCGGAGTAGGCCGGCCGGCGAGTTCGCGGAGCGTGTCGCCGTTGGCGCGGAGGATGGTCAGGATGCGCTCCTCGTTGAAGAATTGCTTGCATATTGAATTTCAGACTATTAGTCAAATCGCAGTGAAATTTGCACAAACAAACCACACTATCTGAGACGGTCTGAGGCGATAGGAGGAAAGATTGGACAAACTAATTTCTCATAGTTCTTTCTAATTTATCCATTACTTTTCCTGCATGAGCAATATCATTAGATTGTGCATCACCTTTGTATGAGGATTTTGTTCCCATATTACCAATAAATATTTTATTATCTACACATCTAAAATATACACGAATTCCACCATATGCATGATTGCGAAGTTCGTATACATTATCAGCATCACACTTTTTAACTATATTATCATCACCTCTTGCCGGGAATAACAATCCACTTTGTAATGCTTTGGCAAACAAACTAATTACAAACTCCTGTAAATCTGGAGAAATCAGTTTAAATTCATCCATAAAAGAATCACATATGAAGCACTCATTGTCACCAAACGAATATTTCAATATAGATAGGTTAGCATTATCAATCGTTTCGTCCTCGATAATATGCTGTATTAGATTCTTCGTATTCATGCCATGCCAATTTACATTTTTCAATGCAGTTTCATTCACTAAAATTCCAAGACTGTCGACTTTAAGCGTTTCATCTAATGGCAATGACATAAAATAATACTTCAACTTATTGGCAATAAACAAATCTGTCGCATCTCTTCCATGGAATTTTATAGAACTAGTTAATTCCTCTTCAGAAAATACCTCTTCAACGCGAACATCTAAGTCTATTGGATATCTTGTAAAAAATGAATATAATTTTTTACGATGCTCTTTATATTTATCCTTTTCTGCAATCTTAAAATTATCTATAAGAGATTTTAAGGTTTTACCGCAAATTAAAATAGTAGAAGGCTGATTATTTGTCGCAATATATCCATTTATGGGCAGTTTTTTGTCATTTAGCAAGAGTATAAATTTAAGCATTAGATTGTCAAAAACCTCGCAAAGATCGCCTGTATAATATTCAGGCAAATTTGAATTAAAGTAGAATGTTATCATCTTTTTTATAATAGATCAGATGCATTTATTTCAAATTGGTCGAACATACCCTCTGGCCATTCTTTAATACGGCCGTAATTATCCATCTTAATACTTGTGACATTAGAAATGCCTTCTTTATCTTGCCAAAACCAATGAGTCAAAGTTTTATCCGCAAATCCTTCATTATTTTTGGCATAAATTCGAATGCCATCGAAAAGATGGTCGCTGTGGGTTTCAACAATAACTTGGCATCCCGAATGTGCAACTGAAGCTATTAGTTTTCCCATTTCAGTTTGTCCACGCGGGTGCAAATGAGCTTCAGGGTTTTCTAATATTACCAATGTATTTTTCTTTATAGTTCCCAAAAATAGAGCAACAATTATAGGCAATGTGTAGCTTAGTCCAAATCCGACATTTTTTGCTCTATAACCATTAAATAAAGAAAAGGAAGTATCCGCCTTATCAATAATATCATAATTGAACTGTACTCCAGGAGTTATAGTTCCCAACCAAGCTCTTAAATTATAGAGGAAAGTATCTCCTTCTGAATTAGGGTGAGTTATTAATTTACCAAGAATGTCATTTTCGTGTACTTGTATGCATTTTATAACATTTTCGCCTTTGGAACCCAATTCACAATCTGATAAAAGAGGAATTGAAACCAAAGGGCCATATCTATCTGCTGAAATAATAATCAAGTCAGGAAATTCTTCTGTATGAATGTTATTCTCTTTTTGTGGAGAATAACAAATTATACCATGCTCACCATATTTTGCATTAATACTAAATGGTAAAGAAGAAAATGGATTTTGGAGTTCTTTGTAATCACCATGTCCTTCTATTAGCGGATTTTCAAAATGTCTAGAATATTTATTCAGTATCTGTAAAGCTTGAATAACTGTACTTTTGCCACTGCTATTTAAGCCAGTTAAAACGTTTAACTGATTAAAATTAATACTTTTATCTACAAATGACTTAAAGCCTTTAATGATAAGTTGGTTTATCATGATATATATTTTTCTAAAAGATTATTCAACGAATCAAAACGTGATTTTACAGCAGCATGTTTCATACTGTCACGAGATATAGATATTATGAAATCTGTATTATCCAAGAATGGCTTATATTCATTTAAAAATTGTTCCTTATGAGAACGTAATCTACAAAACTCATTTTCTGAGATATTAGCAAAAAGATTACTCCATGTTTCAAATAATGATTTATTGATAGGTGAACGTCTTAAGCCATCATAGCTTTTCCTAAAAGCATGACCACCAAATATTTTATAACACCTATCCATTGCCATATTAAATATACTAACTATTTCATCTTCATTCATAACTCGTACTGTTTCCAAATCTATTCTACCAGAAGTAACTCGCTTACTCAATTCTCGAGAATTTAGATTTGGCATAGAATTTAATAGTATCATTGTATCTGACAACCAAGTATCAATCGTAACAGTCTTGTTATAAGACCTATAATTGCGGATTAAAAAAGAAACAAATCTAAGGATCAATTCTTTATCCTCCATTCTTTCTGTATGGATTGAGTTTCCTGTTGCACGTTTAAACTCTTCTGATCTGGACAAGTTATTTAATAGTATTGTAGATTTACCTGTATATAATGCATTTCTAATTTCTTGGCTACTTAACGGCATACCTCCTGTATTCAATCTTTTAAAAACATTCCTTTTTACTTCTTCTGGAGTGCCAGGATTTATAATAGTAAACGTAAAAGTAGTTTCCAATATTCTGTTTTGTAAATTAATCGGTAAATCATTCAATGTCTTACCATCCAAATCTTTTCCCCAAAATTCAAGCCCTTGCAATTTGAACCCATAGCCTTTTTTATCTATATTTTTCTGAGTATCCTCTAAATATGATTTTCCTAAAACAAAATCTCTCAATGTACTTATGCGTTGTAAACCATCAACAACAGTCCAATTAGATTTCTCATCGCTAGAAACATAAAACATCGGAATTGGTATTTTTAGCAATAACGACTCTATTAACTGTGACTTTCTTTCACTATTCCATACTTCATTTCTTTGAAAGTCTGGATTTAGCGTTATTGTCCCTTGCTGAAGCCTTCGCATTAATGTTTCCATAGTTATTAGCTTCGTATCAATTGAGATTTCATCTGGATTAAATGGATCTCTATCATGCTCGTCATCTAATGATTCTTCAATACCAGACTGTTTCGAAGAAATCACATGTCTGATAATTTGTGTTATGTTTTCATCGAAATTATCATCTTGCAGAATCTCTCCATTCTCTTTCTTGACTTCCCAAGAAAGATTTTCAGGATCGATGCAGAAGTTTAGATAACATTTGTTAGTAGAATCTATTAAGGCATAAGTGCCATTTTCTACTTCCAAAGCAGATAACTCAATACTCTCATTGTTCTTAAGTCTAAAAAAATATGACATAATTCTTAATATTAGTCTTGTTTATATATCGAGTCACCCCAAATATAGTTTTAGAATATTGATGCAATTCCTTTTATTTGGTGCAAATGTAGTAAAAATCAATCGATTTATCGAATATAATTCCCTATATTTGCACTATTCAATCAAGACATAATATGAAACTGAATAGGATAAAGGCAGTATTGGCAGAAAAAGGCATTTCACAAACATGGCTGGCAAAGCAACTTGGCAAGAGTTTCAGTATGGTGAATGCTTATGCATGCAATAGGATTCAACCAAACCTGGAGACCCTTCAGCAGATAGCTGTTATCCTACAGGTGGATTTAAAAGACCTGATAACCGATAAAGAAGAAAGGT
>OOCB01003978.1_pt1 | contig 13305 bp, 10 predicted proteins | sample 1671351 | NCBI WGS metagenome assembly OOCB01 (sample SAMN06348148, study PRJEB24527) | human gut metagenome | biome: human gut; feature: ankylosing spondylitis patient; material: feces | host: Homo sapiens | place: China | collected 2015-10
AATGCTACATCATTCATGTACTCATTCATACTTTCTATATCACCACTTATGAGTGCTCTTATAAACTCATTTGTTTCTTGCTTTGCTGGACTGAACCATCTGAGTATCATATCTTCAAACATAAATTGTATTTCCAAATTTGTTAGTGCAAGCGTATATTTGCGTGCTTTCCTTCGATTTCCAACAAGTGGCTCTGCTGATACTACCTTAAGATAGCCGCTCGCAAGCATAAGGCTCCACACGGCATCCTCCGAATAATCAAGTTCTGAAAATACTATCTGCTCATTTATTGGTACATCTATTGTTTCTTCTTTAAGAAGGGTTTCCATCATCATCTTTATACATGGACTTCCTTTTTGAACGAGATTATTTATAAGTCCATTTGAACTTGAGTCCGCCCAATAAGTGTTATATTCTTTTTTATCTAAAAAGTTGATTATCGACCACGGATTATAAATATCTTTTTGTTTTCCAAAAATAAAACCATCGTACCATTTTTTTACATCTTCCTTTTCATCCGGCAGCCCCTGTTCATCAAGTGCATTAAACACCTCTTTTTCTGTAAAACCAAATGAAGTTTCATATTTTGTTGACAATGTCGTGACTATTTCAAGATTATTGAGGTCACTAAAAATGCTTTCTTTAGATACTCTCGTAATTCCTGTCATTATTGCTCGCTCTAAATATGGGTTTGTCTTAAAAGTAGAATTAAAAAGACTTCTTGTAAATGCTACAAGTTCCTCCCAATATCCATTTACATATGCTTCCTGCATAGGTGTGTCGTATTCATCAAGAAGTATGATTACTTTTTTTCCATAATAACGGCTGAGATAGTTTGAAAGATTTTTCAATGCCTCCTGTGCCACAGTATCACTCATACCAACGCACACAGATTGATATTGCATTTTTTCATTGGTATTATATATACCACTTTTCATTATATAATCATATTCATTATATATTCTTATAAGCTCATCTTTTATCTTTATAACCGTCTCATTATACTTTACCTGTTTTATTCCCGCAAAACTAAGAAATATCACCGGATATGTCCCCTGCAATTTGCGATACTTTTCATCGTTCCATATTTCAAGCCCCTCAAATAAATCCCCTCTGTCTTTGTATTTGTTTGAGAAAAAACATTCAAGCATACTCATGTTTAATGTTTTTCCGAATCGGCGTGGGCGTGTTATAAGTGTTACTGTATCGTCATTATCCCACCATTCTCTTATAAAATTTGTCTTGTCTATATAAAAATTATCTTTTTCCCGTATTGACTCAAAACTCTGATTTCCTATACTTATAACCTTTGCCATATGCACCACTCCTGTTTATTTTCGCAATCCAAACTCAGCACTTAACACTATCCAATCAAGTAACTGAGAGGATTGCGAACATCCTCTTTATAAGCTATATATTAACATTGAAGCAGCTTGATGTAAAGCAGTCATTAGAGGCTCCTACACTGCTGCCAATGCCTGCTCTATATCCGCTATAAGGTCAGCTTTATCTTCAAGACCGCATGATATTCTTATAAGTCCTGCCGATATTCCTGCTTCTTTTAACTGCTCGTCATTCATCTGTCTGTGCGTTGATGTTGCAGGGTTAAGACAACAGGTTCTCGCATCGGCAACATGAGTTTCTATGGCTGCGAGTTTAAGATTTTTCATAAATCTCTCTGCTGCCGCTCTGCCGCCTTTTACCTCAAATGATACTACGCCACATCCTCCGTTTGGAAGATACTTCTTAGCAAGCTCATAATATTTATTTGAAGGAAGTGTTGGATAATTTACATATTCTACTTTATCATGCTTTTCAAGGAACTCAGCAACCGCCTGTCCATTTTCAACATGTCTTGGCATACGCACATGAAGTGATTCAAGACCGAGATTTAATATAAATGCACTCTGCGGTGACTGAATACAGCCCAAATCTCTCATAAGCTGTGCCGTACATTTCGTAATAAATGCACCTTCTTTTCCAAACTTCTCAGCATATGTGATTCCATGATATGACTCATCAGGTGTGCAAAGCCCCGGATATTTATCTGCGTGTGCCATCCAGTCAAATTTACCGCTGTCTACTATAGCACCTCCGACTGCCGCACCATGACCGTCCATATATTTTGTTGTGGAATGTGTCACTATGTCTGCTCCCCACTCGATAGGTCTTAAATTAACCGGAGTCGGAAAGGTATTATCAACGATAAGAGGTACTCCATGCTCGTGTGCAGCTTTTGCAAATTTCTCAATATCAAGCACTGTAAGTGCCGGATTTGCTATCGACTCTCCAAATACAACCCGTGTATTTTCCTTAAATGCGGCATTAAGCTCCTCATCGGTACAGTCCGGGTCAACAAATGTAACATCTATTCCCATTTTTTTCATCGTAACCGCAAGCAGATTAAATGTTCCGCCATATATAGAAGATGATGAAACAATATGACTTCCTGCTTCACAAATATTAAACATCGCAAAGAAGTTTGCTGCCTGACCTGACGAAGTGAGCATACCTGCCGTGCCGCCCTCAAGTTTTGCTATCTTTGCTGCAACAAGGTCATTTGTAGGATTTTGAAGCCTTGAATAAAAATATCCCTCTGCTTCAAGGTCAAACAACTTCCCCATATCTTCACTTGTATCATATTTAAATGTCGTTGACTGATAAATAGGTATCTGTCTTGGTTCTCCGTTTCCGGGTGTATATCCCGCCTGAACACAATTTGTATTAATTGTATAATCTTTCATAATCTTTTTTGCCGCATATATTTATCGACTCTGTCAATTTTTTCTTCGTAACTCTGAGCATGACTTTCTTACCTACGCAAGCCGCACCATATATAAAACAGTAATCATAAATCAACACGGCTCCTCCTGTCCTTTTAATATTCTATAAACACTACAGACTTAGTAGTATTTTAAGCTATTATATCACAAACTCAGAAAAAAGAGTAAAAAAATACATCACCACAATGAGATTTTTCATCCAATGTTAAATCGAACGAAACACATCTTAATTATGGTAATGTATTTTTAATTATTATGGTATGTTTAAAATATCTTTTAAATCAAACGATGTCATAGGACGCATATTTCCGTTTCCTGTATCATGTTTTTATATGAATTTCACCTCAAAAGTGTACGGCTTGGTTACATCTTTAAATGAGGACAAAAAATTTTCAACAGCTTCTTTTGCATATCCATCTGATGTTTCTATCATTGTCTTTTCATCAACTTTTTTCCTGCAGTCCTCTTCAGCTCTTTTAAGTGCTTTTGTGGCTGCCTCCAAACTGTCAGACTTTATCCATGAAGTGTCATAAATCTGATAATCAGCCCCAATATTTGGTTCTCCTACAACTGCATGGGGCAGTGAAACGCTTATTTTTCTTTTTTTATCATCAATCTTAATTTCTGCTTTTGACATATCTACATACGATTTCACATAACCGGTATATTTGATATAAAACTCTTTATTAAAAAATCCGCTCTTATCTTCCATCTTTACTACACCATCATATATAACTTTTGAAACCGCAAGTTCATTTAATTCATTAAGCTGTCCGCTTATAAAACTCTCAGTAACAACATCACTTAACTTATCCCTGTTGTCAATATTTATTTTTATATAAAGTATTATAAATGCAACACACATAACTGCAACTGTTATGGCTATCGTCCTGACTGTTATTCCATGGTGCCACAGACTGCCAGTCTTGACGGCATTGTTTTCTCTTTCATCATATGCGTTTCTTTTATTCATATTTCTTTCTTTTTTATCATGGACAGCTTTTTTTAACCTATCCATAATTTTCTTTACAGATTCCATAACTCACCAAATCCCATCTATATACTATTCTTTTGCATTTGTCATTCCTGATAATACAGTTTTAACAAATCTAAACACTACCTCAAAAAGTCACTCTTCACAATGCATCATTCCTGCCCACCATCTGAAACATTTACATTTATATTTATATACTCGTCACCGTCAACAGATACACTTACTTTATATGGTTTTCTACATTTTTTTGCCCCCTCAAACATATCCTCAACAAGCTTTTTAGCTCTCATATTAGCTTTTTTTACCATATCTGTCTTATCAGTTTTTTCCCTACATTCACTTTCTGCCTGTTTAAGTCCCTGCATGACAAACTGCTTTCCCTCTAATTTATTCCACGAAACCTCATCCCATTTAATGCTACTTTTTAATATGTTTATATCAACCGTATCTGCTGCCGGAAGTTTAATATCTATCGTCCTTTTATCATCATCAACCTTAACTTTCGCTTTAGAAAGGTCAACCCCGACTTTCACCTCAGCCTTATACTCCATTAGTGCAACCTCATCAAGGACATCTATAAACCACTTATTCCTCACCTCAGTAATACCACTATATGTCGTACTGAGCACTGCAAGTTCACTAATACCTTTCACCTTTTCAGAATATACATTAGAATAGGAAACTTTTGGTTCTGCTTTCTTTGCAAAATGAACTTTCAACAAAATCCCACCCAATACAAGAATGCAAATCAATACTATTACTATAATACATTTAATTCTTTTTCCAAATCCAAAAAAATATCTAAACAAAAACATAACATCCCCATTTCCAACAACCTCCCGTAATCAGAGAGTCTCAAAAAAAAATTATATTGCACTCAACCATCACCAGAGCCGCCAACCTTAAATTAAAGTCAGTTACCACCGCTGACATAAATAATACCCCTATACTAACTTACAAAAAATATTTTGTCAAATTCATAAAAGTTCCAATATTCCATAGGAATGAATCCTTAAAGATTTTATTTGACGCAATTTCCGATTAATTTATGCTAAAACATTAATTCTGTAAAAATATGCATCTACCTTTTATTTTTCAAACAAACAGCAGGAACAGATAAAAACTCATCTATTTTGCTACGGATGCAACTATCTGCATCTTTCCGTCAAGTTCGACCGTGTCACACTCACTCGTTATGACAAAGTTGCTTCCTTTTTCTATCTCATTTCCATTTATAGTGCCTCTGCCCTCAACTACCGTCATAAGTATAAAATCGGCATCCTGCGTAAATTCAATGTTATCATTTACATTTATCTTAAATACCTTATAATACTCACAGTCGATAAACTGTTGCAGACTGTTTTTGCCCTCTGTGAATTTTTCCTCAATAACACTATCGTCCGCTGATTTTGCCGGAACATTTATCACATCAAAACTCTGCTTGATATGAAGTGGTCTTAATTTTCCGCTGCTCAATCTGTCATAATCATAGACTCTGTATGTAATATCGCTGTTCTGCTGTGTCTCAAGAATAAGTGTTCCCCCTTTTATTGCATGAACCGTTCCGGGGTCTATCTGCAGAAAATCTCCCTTTTTGATAGGAATTTCCCTTATAAAATCATTCCAGCGTTTTTCATTTACCATATCTTCAAGTTCCTTTTTTGTCTTTGCGTTATGACCAATAACTATCTTCTCATCCTTTTTGCAATCAAGTATGTACCAGCACTCCATCTTTCCGAATGAACCGTTCTCATGCTCTTTTGCATATGTATCATTTGGATGAACCTGAATACTCAGGTCATTCTTTGCATCTATTATCTTTACAAGGAGTGGAAATCTGACACCTTTTGCATTTCCAAAAAGTTCCCTGTGCTCATCCCAGAGTTTAGATAGTTTTTCGCCCTTAAAATCTCCGTTCGTGACTGTGCAGTTTCCATTCTGGTGTGCCGCAATCCCCCAGCACTCACCTATGTCATCACCATCAACATTATACCCGAAATCATCATGTAATCTCGTTCCTCCCCATACATTGTGTGTAAACACCGGCTCTAAAAATAAAATATCCTGTCTCATCTAATTTTCTCCTCTCTTCATTTTCCACCTGTTTTTGGGTGCACTTAATACACCCCCGGAGCACCGGGGATGTTTAAGTACAGATATTTAATTAACTGTTTTGTGAATTTTTATGAATTATTGAATTTGCTGAATTTATTACTGCCTGCCGCACTATTTATACAGATATTGGCAATCTGCTCTGCTACTTCTCTGATAGTATTAAATGCAAGCCTAAATTATCTTACTTTTCTATCTTCGACCTATTTCCGTGTCCTGTTCTGTCACCTTACTGTTTTTCTTTATATAATCAACTATCTCATCAAGTTTTGTAAATGCAAGTCCTACATAACTGTCTGCCGCACCGTAATATACTGCTATCTTTCCTGTCTCGCTGTCATGTATCGTCGCACATGGGAAGCATACATTTGGCACAAAACCTCTCTCCTCGTACCATTCTTCCGGAGTGAGAAGGAAGTTTTCACAACGGTACTTAACAATTGACGGATTGTCTATATCAAGTATCGCACCGCCTATCGAATATACATATCCGTTACAGGTTCCGCTTACACCGTGGTAGAATAAGAGCCATCCCTCGCTTGTCTCAATAGGAGCTGCACCGCCGCCTATCTTAAGTGACTGCCACCACTCTGAACCTTTACCCATTACATGACGATGCTTTCCCCAGTATGTAAGGTCAGGGCTTTCACTTATAAAAATATCACCAAACGGTGTGTGTCCGCTGTCCGACGGTCTTGACAGAAGCATAAAGTTTCCGTTTATCTTTCTTGGAAACAATACTGCATTTCTGTTAAACGGCAGGAACGGATTTTCAATTCTTGTAAATGTCTTGAAATCTTTAGTTTTTGCCATTCCTATAGCTGCACCGTAAAAATCCTGACACCATATTATATAATATGTATCTTCAACCTTTACAAGTCTTGGGTCATACGCATATACAGGCATAAACTGTTCGCCATTCTCGTCGACAAAATCTATCTTATCTTTTTCAAAATCCCAGTGAACAGCATCTTTGCTTCTTCCAAGATAAATATAAGGAACTCCATTTGTCTGCTCTCCGCGGAACACTCCGATAAATTCATCCTCATATGGTATAACGGCACTGTTAAATATCCTTGCTACTCCCTCGACCGGGTTTCTTCCTATTATAGGGTTGTCTGTATATCTCCATATAGGAGCACCTTTAAGTCCTTCCGGCTTATCCTGCCATGGAACATTTTTTACAACCGGACTTATCATTTTAATATCTGACATAAGCTTATCCTCCTGATTTTATAACATTATTTCTCGTTTAATATCTTAAGGTTCTTTTTTATCATTTCACATCTCTGTGCTACACACTCAACTGAACGACCCGGATCTTTTGGCGTATTAAACACATAATCCACAAGTTTATCTATCGTTGTTTTTGCAACATGAAGTCTTGTATCACTTGAAGCATAATAGATAAATACTTCGTTATTTTCATTTACAATAGCTCCGTTTGTGAAAACAACATTCGATACATCTCCCACACGCTCGTCACCTCTTGGCCCGATAAGCATACCTGATGGCTCTGCTATTACTTTTCCCGGATCATCAAGTGCAGTTGCAAATGCATATATAACATATCTAAGTCCTGCCGCAGTATTTCTTACGCCGTGTGCGATATGTATCCATCCCTTATCAGTCTTTATAGGTGTTGCTCCTGCTCCGTTTTTAGCTTCAGTTATCGTGTGATATTTTCTAAGGCTCGTCATACGCTCCTCATCGATAACCGCATGGCATATATCATCACAGAGTCCAAAACCTATTCCACCGCCTGAGCCTGTGTCGATAAAGTCATCCATCGGTCTTGTATAGAATGCGTATTTTCCATCCACAAACTCAGGATGGAGAACAACATTTCTCTGCTGTGGTGAACGCAGTGTCTTAAGATTATCAAGACGCTCCCAATGTTTAAGATCTTTAGTCCTTACTATACCTGCCTCTGCAACTGCTGCCGAAAGGTCATTTACGCTCTTGTCCTTGCTCTCAGAACAGAATACTCCATAAATATATCCATCCTCATGTTTTGTAAGACGCATATCATAAACATTTGTCTCATCCCTGCAGGTATCATCAAGAAGAATAGGATAATCCCAAAATCTAAAGCCATCGATTCCATTGTCACTCTCAGCAACTCCGAAAAATGACTTTCTGTCATTGCCCTCTATTCTCGCTATAAGATAATACTTACCGTTCAGCATAATGGCACCTGAATTCATAACAGCATTAACACCAAGACGTTCCATAAAATACGGGTTTGTCTTTTCATCAAGGTCATATCTCCATGTAAGTGGAATATGTTCTCTCGTAAGAACAGGATACTTATATCTGTTATAGATACCATTGTAAAAATCTGTCTTAAAATTCTTTCTCGACAAAATCTTTTCCTGTTTATTTAATTCAATCGCATATCTCTCATGCATAATTTTTCCTCCTGCTAACCAATCCTCTCAATCATTTCAATACACATTCTTCCATTATGATAAGGACATTTCCACGGTTCTACGATGGGTTCTGTTTTTACCGGTGTTCCATCATGTCTCACATACCAGAACCACTCTGAGCCCTCTCTGTCATCAATAATATACTTCTTTGTGTACTCCCATATATTAAACACCGCATCCAGATATTCTTTTCTATCTGTGTCCTTGGTATAGGCGTTGTAAAAACCAACCATTGACTCTGCCTGAATCCACCATACCCTGTTTTCATTGACAACTCCTCTGTCACACTCATTTGCAACAGAATGACCATCATATGCGGTCTCATATGTTTTCTTAACAAGTTCCTTTGTAATATTATCCATTCTCTCTTTCACAGATGCATCACCTAACACCTCTGTGCATCGGTCCATAAGCCATGAAGTTTCAATATCATGACCGTAAGAATAAAGATTTATTATTGAATTATAATTCTTATCAAAAAATACTTCCTGTCTTTTTAATACCGGATTGTATATCTTATTTACAAAAACATCTGTTATCCATAAAAGCCTGTTTTTAACTTGCTGATTTTTTGACACACGGTAAAGTTCCGTGTATGCTTCAAGTACATGTAAAAGTGTATTCATTGTCTTATCAGCGATAACACCGTTTTCTGACAGCTTATCATTTTCTTCTAAAACAAACTCTCTCGTAAATGCTTCAAGATAACCTACATTATCCATACATTTTTTCTCGATAAGTTCAAACAATTCCATAGCCGTCTTAAGAGCTTCTTCGTCTTTAGAAGCATCATAATATGTAGAAAGTGCATATATTGAAAATGCCTGATTGTATGTATGTTTTGTCGTGTCCTTTAATGTACCGTCATAATTTAATGACCAGAAAACTCCTCCGTACTCCCTGTCTATGCACTTATCTCTCAAAAACTCATATCCATGTTTTGCCTCGTCAAGAAGTTTCTTATCTCCAAGAAGGAGGTATGCTCTTGAAAAGAACCATGTTATCCTGCTGTTTAAAATACATCCTTTTTCTGCTTTTTTATTAAGATTCAAATCAAAATCAAGCCATCCGTAATAACCGCCGTACTCATCATCACGAAGTCCCTCCCAAAACGGGATTATGTGATTTGTTAATTCATTTTCTATCTCGCTCTTTAATTCAGAAACTTTCATAATCTCTCTCCTAACACATCCTGACTTTGCACTTTAGGACCGCTGCCACACCATATGTAAACAGCTGCCTTTTTAATGCACAGGGTTTATTAACCCGTGCAAACCCTGTGTACCAAAAACTGCATATATTTAACCTTTTACTGCACCTGCTGTTATACCACTGTAGATATGTTTCTGACAGCATATAAATACAAGCAGTGCCGGCAGAAGTGATATAATTACACCTGCACAGATAAGATTATACTGGTTGCCCATAGGACCTACGAATGTATAAAGCGAAATTGCCATTGTCTTTAACTCATCTTTCTGGAGATAAAGATTTGCTGAATAATATTCATTATATACGCCTACACCTTTTAAGATACATGATGTAATGATAGCCGGTTTAAGAAGCGGAAGCATTATCTTCCAATATATCTGCCAGTATGACGCACCATCAATGATAGCTGACTCATCAAGTGACAATGGAATATTTTCCATGTACTGAATGAAAATATATATTGAAATAATATCCGTTCCACATGACATAATAATGTAACCATACAGATGATTTATAAGTCCGAGGTCACCCATGATATTATATACAGTGACCTGCATTGCTACTGCCGGAAGTAATGATGCAAATAAAAACAGGTTTCTGATAAGTCCGTTTCCCGGAAATTTAAATCTATTCAGCACATATGCGAGCTGTGTTCCCACCACAACTGATATTGCAAGTACACATACCATTACTATTACCGAGTTGATAAACGCACGTCCCATGTTTGCTGTTTTAAATGCAGTTATAAAGTTATCAAAATTAAGGAAACTTTTTGGAAGCGTCATTACGCTTGTTGAATCGTATTCCTCCTTTGTCTTAAAAGCCGTTATCACACATGACACAAGAGGTATTACGGCACACAATGAGAAAAATATAAGTGAACCATACTCAACTATACGCCATATTATCTGTCCGGCTGTATAATGTTTTCTTCTCTTCTTTGCCTTAGCCATGCTATGCTACCCCCTTTGCCATCTTTTTTCTGTTCTCTTTTTCAAGTTTCTTCTTTGCCTTTTTAGCTGCGTATGTTTCATCTTCTGAATCAGCATCCCTGAATATAAACTTGAAGAACAGCTTTTGTAATATCGTACATACAAATATTATAAGCAGTAATATAACCGCCATTGCCGATGCAAGTCCGACTTTCTGGCTTGTATGTGCTATCTTGTTCATAATAACGAAATATGTACCTGTGCCGTTTGCACCTGTAGTGATAACAAATGGCTGCTCAAATGCACTGAGTGAACCTGTTATCGCAAGAATTACATTAAGCGTTACTATTGTCTTTATACTTGGAAGTATAATATTCTTAAACTGGTGGAACTTATTTGCCCCATCAAGCTGTGCAGCTTCATAAAGTTCTGCATCGACCGACATGATAGCTCCGATAAAGAGTACCATCTCCTGACCGAAAAATCTCCATACAGATGTTGCAACAAGTGACCAGTTATTTACTTTCTGATCTTTAAGCCAGTAAGGCAGATTCTTTAAGTCAAAACCACACCACTGTAAAATAGTATCAAACACAAATCCTCTTGTATAAAAGAATTTAAAAATAAAACCTATTGCAATACCATTTATGAGATAAGGGAAGAACATAAATCCTTTAAATATGTTTCCACCTTTGACCTTGAAACTAAGGATTGTTGCAAGATATAAAGCCAATATGATCTGCACTATTGCTCCGGCCATATAATACAAACTGAGTTTCAAAGCACTAAAACAATCGCTTCGGCTGAAAACACTCTTATAATTATCCAGTCCTACAAATACTCTCTTGTCTACCGGTGTTGAATATTTCATTTTGTAGAAACTGAATTTTACCATCTCTCCAAAGGGAAGATATGTAAATATAAACAACAATGCCAGCGGTATAGCCATAAATGCTATACATATTACTGCCTGCTGTCCTTTTCGACTCTTAAGCCATTTCATAAATCCGGTTTTTCTCTTTTTTTCAATAGCTGTACTCATACAAGCATCATCCTCCATCTCCTTTGTGCATTGTATCATTGATACATCACCTTATAATCCGGATAAACTTCTAAATTATTAAGATGAAAACCAATGATACCACACACTTGTTTCAAGGAGTTCAGACTAATCTGTTAGTCTGTCACCTTGATTCCGTTAGCATCCTGAGCATCGCTCCATTTCTGGTTCCACTCTTTCATAATGTCATCAAACTTCTTGTCACCCTTAGATGCACTCTCAATAATCGCCTGAATTTTGTCATCACCTGAGTTGTTGATGTTAAGCTCTGACTCTGAATTCATATCGTTAAGATAATCTTCTTCACCCTTAATTGCAGGCTCATCTTCGATAAGTGTTACATTATCAAATGCAAGCTTTGTATCTTTGCTTCCTGCAACAACCGGAAGTCCGCCTTCGTTATAGCAGTAACCTGATTTCTCAGTAAGCCATTTAACAAAGATCATAGCTGCTTCTTTTTCATCATCTGACGCATTTACATTGATACCATAGCTGTAATCTGCTCCTGATGATGCATACTGTTTTCCATCAATAGAAATCGGGAATGGCATATATCCAATATCATCTCCATGCTTTCCGGCTCCTGCCATCTGTGGATACGACCAAGAACCAAGTACCATACAGCCAATCTTTCCATCGTTAATCTTAACTTTGCAGCCTTCCCAGTCAGTTGTTGAATAGTCATCTTCTGTAAGTCCTTTATTTACTGCATCATATAAAATCTTATAAACAGCATAAGCATGTGTATCATCACCATAATCCTTAAATGGATCTTTTGTATGAACAAGCTTCTGATTCATGTATGTGTTATCGCCTGTAGCATTGATTCCAATATAGGCATCCCATGCACCCATTGTCCAGCCTGCCGCATAGTTTGTATAAAGCGGAATAGCATCTGTCTTATCTTTAATCTTCTGTAAAGCATCTATAAACTCTGATGGTGTCTTTGGAAGTTCCGTAATTCCTGCTTTCTCAAATACTTTCTTGTTGTAAACGATACCCTGTGTAGTTGCGAGTGAAGCAACTCCGTAAACATCTCCGTCATACTCCCATGTATTTGAGTAATTAACCTGTTTCTTCATCTCATCAGTTTTTCCATATGAAATGAAATATGTACTGAGGTCTGACTTATCAATAGCAGGTATTCCCATTACTGTTTCGTAATCACCTGACTGAAGATGTGTAAGTGCATCATCTGCATAGTTTGTATCAGTCTTAATCTTAACCTTGATATTTGGATACATATTGTTGAAATCTGCAAGATACTGTTTCCATGTTGTTCCGTTGTACTTGTCCGAATCAAGGTCTGTTCTGTTGTTGAACATCGTTATCGTTGTCTTAAGATCTTTACCTGTCTCTCCTAATTTTACACTTTCATATGTAATAGTACCCTTCTCCTTTGATGTTCCGCTCTTAGAAGATGAATCATTCTTAGAACCACATCCTGCCATACTGCTTACTACAAGTGCTCCTGTCATAGCTGCTGCCAGTGCTCTTTTTAATCTCATATTTTTCCCTCCATAGTTTTAAGTTTTGTTAATTTGCTTTAACCTTTTGTTTAGGTTAAATTAACTATATAACAATATATTTATTTAGTCATCACTTAATATTGTTTTTTATCACACTATTTTGCATTTATTATCTTTTTAAACATTTTTCACAAAAATACCATATCATTTTTGTACATATTTTACAATATAAATCATGTGTTTTTAATTAAATAATTTTATTTTAAGCTCTAACCCGAATTTATTTTTTATTTTTATTGCTTTTTTTATTA
>OOCB01003985.1_pt1 | contig 13290 bp, 12 predicted proteins | sample 1671351 | NCBI WGS metagenome assembly OOCB01 (sample SAMN06348148, study PRJEB24527) | human gut metagenome | biome: human gut; feature: ankylosing spondylitis patient; material: feces | host: Homo sapiens | place: China | collected 2015-10
AGGTTTTGGTCATAAGATCCTGTCATTATACCTACCCCGCCATTATTTTCCAGTGTTTTCTGTACGGCCTGTGACATGGCCTGTGTCTGTCCCGTTACAGTCTCACCTAAAGAATATATTTTTTCTTCATAATTTCCCATTTTATAAAAATCCTCTCTTCGTCTTATGCCTTCTTCATCCTGCTTTTATCTGTATACAGAGAATCTGTCCCTGCCAGTTTTCGTACCCATTTTGGCATATAAAAAGGATACTTGCCCAAATATGCCCGTATCCCTACTATATTTCTTTAGAATCACTCATCGATAAAGTATAAAAGTTATCGAGATCTCTTCCGCTTTCACATCTTTTCCATATATGATATAGAAACAGTTGCAACCGGCTGACCTGGTCAAACTTTCTGACTTTAGCCTCTTCTGGCTTTGCGTCCCAGACTTTCATCTGGTTTGCCGTTTTCCTTATTATAGCCTTTAAACTTATGCAATAAAACTGGATTTATTATTCCATAGTGCTCTGCTGTAAACAAGGTGTGAATGCTATCCTAATAGTTGGCCACAGTGACAACGAGAAAGTTTACCATCAACATCATATCCCTTGTAAAATAGAGACAACTCTGCTTAAACTGAAGCAACAGCAGATGCAACTTGGTTCATACTGTGAATTAGAAGTCGATGGTTATACCGACTTCGTGTTCATCAATCGCTATGGAAACGTTCTTCTTCCCCATGATATAAACAGGGCTATCGTTCGTATCTATACGGAAGCCAACGCCAAAGAAGCAGAACAGGCAAAGAAAGAACGCCGTTCCCCTGTGGTTATCAGACACTTTTCCGTTCACAACCTCAGACACACATTCTGTACGCGCCTATGTGAAGCGGAAAACAACATCAAGCTGATTATGGCAATCATGGGACACTCTGACGTTCAAACCACGATGAACATTTACAACGAGATTCAGGAAGCCAAAAAGAAAGAAGCCTTTACAGAACTGAACAATAAGATTATGATTTCCTGACAACTGAATCAGAGCACAAAAAAGGGACGGTTTGAACACCGTCCCTTTGCTGTTTCACTCAAACTCATCTGAAGTGAGTTAAAAGTGAGTTAAATTCAGTTTTTCAAAGGTTCTTGAAAGCCGAAATCCTTAGATATACCGTGACTTTTGTTAGTCCAAAGGTTTCATCGTCGGGAAATTATGACCTGAACGGACAAAGGTCTGCAAGCCGCTGTTGACCCTCTGCGGTCGCTCAACAGCGGTTAAATCGGCCTCGATTAAAAGTCTGCGATTCCTTGTTGTTTACAATTCTCTCACTGGCACACGCTTTGGCATACGTGGCATACTCAGCGCAGTACCGCCTGCACTTGCGCTTAGTTCGCACCGGTCTTCCTTTTACTTATTCATTATAACACTTTTTCGGCGCTCTACTACTCGAAATCTCAACTGAACCCATTCGCTCAATATTGCATATGATACGCTTTCAATCAGTCAAGGTCGCTCTTTTCTGACGAACATCGCATTCCATACGGTCATGGAATCCATCCGTAGCCATTATAGGATGGTGCAGTACTTTTTACCTAAACGGTTCTTTTATAATTCCACTTCCATAAGAGAACAGCGAATAAGTTTGTAAGGCTAAATTCCACACCCAACAGGAATTTACTTTTACAAATAATTGAACAGACGTTTTCTACATTCATCTATTGACTTTACTGCACAGAACGACTACAATACAGCCATATAAGGAAGTGTATTACTATGCCGCAAACTGCTTTTCGCCCCAACCACATGCACATTGCGTGGCACGATTACACATCACATGATGCTACTCTACCGATCTCTGCCGCGCCCTTGCGTGAGAAGGCCTCCGTCATCGGCCGCACCGGCTTGATGCTACTCTCATGCGGCACCGGTGCATGGCGTGTCCGCAGTTCGATGAACACGCTCGCGGAGGAGCTGGGGCTGGTCTGTGCAGCCGACATTGGCCTGACCTCGATCGAATACACCTGCTTTGACGGTGAACAGGCATTTTCGCAAACGCTCACGCTGACCAGCACAGGCGTCAACACCTCAAAGCTCAACCGACTCGAGCAGTTCGTCGCTGAGTTTGCCGACATCTGCTCCCGTATGACCGGCGAGCAGCTGCACACCCACCTTGACGAAATCGAGCAGGTGCACGGACTGTATTCGCCACTGATGCTCGGTCTGGCGGCTGCCCTCGCCTGCGGTGCATTTACGTTTCTGCTCGGCGGCGGCTGGGTCGAGATGATACTCGCATTCTTTGGCGCGGGTATCGGCAACGCCGTGCGCTGCAAGCTGTCCAAGCACCATCTGACGCTTGTGCTCTGCACGACTGTTTCGGTCGCAGCAGCCTGTCTGGTGTACGCGGGCTGTCTCAAGATTGCCGAGATGACCTGCGGCATCAATGTCCAGCACGAAGCCGGCTACATCTGCTCCATGCTGTTCATCATTCCCGGATTTCCGTTCATCACCAGCGGCATCGACATGGCCAAGCTGGATATGCGGTCAGGTCTCGAACGGCTCAGCTACGCGGTAATGATCGTATTGATTGCCACGATGGCCGCATGGCTGATGGCGCTCGCGCTGCACCTCAAACCGGTAGATTTTCTGCCGCTGAACCTCAGCATGCTGCAGTATATCGTATTCCGCCTGCTCACCAGCTTCTGCGGTGTGTTCGGCTTTTCGATCATGTTCAACAGCCCGGTACCACTGGCGATGTCCGCCGCGGTTATCGGCGCAATATCCAACACGCTGCGTCTGGAGCTGGTTGACCTTGCATCTTTGCCGCCTGCGGCTGCCGCATTTTTCGCGGCCATGATCGCCGGACTGCTGGCTTCTGCGTACAAAAAGCACTCCGGTTTTCCGCGCATCGCGATTACAGTGCCGTCTATTGTGATTATGGTGCCCGGCCTGTATCTCTACCGCGCAATTTACAATCTCGGTATGATGAACCTGAGCATTTCCGCTTCGTGGTTCGCATCTGCCACATTGATCATTCTCGCGCTTCCGCTCGGACTGATCTTCGCCCGCATTATGACGGATAAGATGTTCCGTTACTGCACCTGATTTTCTACAGACAAGTCAAAACCGCTGCTGTGAGTTTTCCTCATAGCAGCGGTTTTGTTATGCTTTTTACAGCGGCAGCGAGTCCTTGCCAGCCTGATGGATCATCTCCTCACGACAGCGCAGCACAATGCCGTCCACCTGCTCGAGATGGTGCAGGATGTTATGTTCAAACTCCTTAAGCGGCAGCAGAACGCCCAGTTCATCGTGGCTTTTCTGCAACTTGTAGCCGGTGTCCTGACCGTAGAATACCATCGCGGTCGGACACTTCTGCTGGATTTCATTGAATGCGTCCCAGACGATGTTGTACGCCTGTGCTTCGGTCAGACCCTGCTCGACCGTATCCGGCAGCGCGTACAGCGTCAGCACGCCGCGGCGGGACGGCGAATACATCTCCCGCACCTGCATGTCCTTGGTGTACTTGTGGCGCAGATGACTGCCATCGGCCAGGTAGAGCGCCGCACGCGGTACAGACAGGTGCTGACGGTAAATATCGTGGAACTTGCGCAGCTCTCGTGCCGAGACGGCATTGCGGTATTCCTCGCGCACCTCACCGTTCGCATCGGTCAGCAGTCTGGGATTCCCGCCGTTTTTGCCATGAAAGCGATACGGAATAAGATAGGCTGTACGCAGCAGATCGAACATCGTGTTATTGCATAGCGCAATCGTCAGCGCGGAAATATCGCGGTTCTCGTAAGCCTGCAAAAGCGCTTTCGCAAAGCTGCACTCTGCACCGCCGCCATCCTCAAACGATGCATTCTCCTGCTCCATGCAGAAGGTTTCGTACAACTGCTGCTCTGCACCCGGATTGCTCAGAATTCTGTGGAACAGTGCTTCGGCGTGTTCCTCTCTTGGAAAAAGTGATGCCATGATAATTCCTCCTCATGCACTGTCAAGAGCTTGTTTTTTTGCAATACAAGCATAGCCCTGTTTATCTCGTATGTCAATCGTATTTTTCAAATCGCAAATTGCAAGTGCAAGTTGGACACCTGCACGGTAGAACTTAGTTAACCAGAGCATCGGTCAGGATGGAAGCCGCTGGCTTCCGTCCTGGGCGATGCTGCCGCAGCCGGAGGCTGCGTAAACAGAGTCGAGGAACTCGTCAAACAGTTCCTCCGGGGTACGGTAGCCAAGCTTCTTGCGAGGCCGTCCGTTCAATTCATCAGCTGCAGCCAAGATATATCCGTTTTTCTTTCACCCACAGGAGAACTGTCCGGTGGGTGATTTTTAATTGCTCTGCGGTCTGTCTTGCGGAAATTCCGCTCCAGCCGCCGGCAGCGCTCCCGTGTCGAAACACGTGCATCGCCATAGTCTGACCTTCAATCAATCGGATGGATCAGTTGCAAACAAACATGCAGCAGCCCAGACCGCTTTCAACGGCAGTCTGGGCTGTTGTATATGGAATCGGTTATTCCGGCTCAGTGTGCGGCCAGCTCGCAGGTGCGTTCGTAGGCGGCGATCACTGCGTCCATGGCAGCGGCGCGGGCGCCGCGCTGTTCCAGCGCGCGGACGCCTGCGATCGTCGTTCCGCCGGGGCTGCAAACCTCGGATTGGAGCTTTCCGGGGTGCTTGCCGGAGGCAAGCGCCATTTCTGCCGCGCCGATCATGGTCTGTGCGGCAAGTGCCAGCGCCTGCGGATATGGCAGGCCGCAGCTTACGCCGCCGTTTGCCAGCGCGTCCAGAAACAGATAGACGAACGCCGGGCCGCAGCCGGAAACTGCGCTGCCCGCGTCAAGCTTGTCCTCCGGCATCCGCATCAGAAGCCCGGCCGGTTTCAGTGCTTCTTCCAGTGCGGTCAGCTCATCCTCCGTAACAGTATCGTCCGGGGAGATCAGAACCACGCCCTTCCCAAGCGCGACCGGCAGATTCGGCATGATCCGCACGACCGGGCAGGGGAGGCCCAGCGTTTCTCTGATCGTCCTGATCGTAACGCCTGCCGCCATGGAGACGAGCACAGGCCGGTCCGTCCGCGCCGAAAGCGGCGCTTTCAGCTCTGCCAGCAGCGCCTGGAGCATCTGCGGCTTGACGCCGAGAAAGATGTATTTGCAGCCTTCTGCGACCTCCAGATTCGTCCCGGCTGCGCAGCCGAGCTCTGCGGCCAGACGCACCGCCTTGTCCGCTGTGCGGTTGGACAGGAGCATACCCGCGCCGCTTTTTGCCGCAGCCTGCGCCAGCGCGCCGCCCATATTCCCGGTTCCGATAAATCCAAGCTGATAGGTTGACATAAGTTCCTCCTTACCGGGTCTGCCCGTCGCCCGTTATAATATATTTATAAGTCGTCAGCTCCCGCAGACCCATAGGGCCTCTGGCGTGGAGCTTCTGCGTGGAAATGCCCATTTCGCAGCCGAGGCCGAATTCGCCGCCGTCTGTAAACCGCGTGGATGCGTTTACATAAACTGCAGCACTGTCAACCAGCTGCGTAAAGCGCTGCGCGGTCTGCGCGTTTTCGGTGATGATCGCGTCGGAATGGTGCGTGGAGTGCGCGGCGATATGGGAAATCGCCTCGTCCGCGCTGGAAACGGTCTTGACGGCAAGAATATAATCCAGAAATTCCGTGTCGAAATCCTGTTTCCCCGCAGGTGTGCCGGAAATGATCTGCTGCGCAGTCTCGTCCAAACGAAGTTCGACGGGCGGCAGACCGGCCGCAGCGCGGTCGTCGACAAGGCGCTTTTTGAGCATGGGCAGGAACTGCCCGGCGATATCCGCATGGACGATTGCGACTTCTTCCGCGTTGCAGACGGACGGGCGGCTGGTTTTGGCGTTTTCGATGATATTCAGCGCCTTGTCCAAATCTGCATCCTTGTCCACGTACACATGGCAGATGCCGGTGCCCGTCTCGATGCACGGGACGGTCGCCGATTCGACGCAGGCGCGGATGAGTCCCGCGCCGCCGCGCGGGATGAGCAGGTCAACCAGGCCGTTTGCCGTCATAAGCTCGTGCGCGCTCTGCCGCGTGGTGTCCGACACCAGATTCACAAGGGCTTCCGGCAGGCCGACGGCGCGCAGGCCCTCGTGCATAGCTGCAACAATGGCTGCGGCAGAACAGTATGCCTCTTTCCCGCCGCGCAGGACGCAGACATTGCCGCTTTTGAGGGCGAGCACCGCCGCGTCAGAGGTAACGTTCGGGCGGCTTTCGTAGATAATGGCGACGACACCCATCGGAACCGCAGTTTTGCGGATCACAAGTCCATTGGGCCGCTTCACCTCAGCCAGAATTTCCCCAACCGGGTCAGGGAGCTTCGCGACCTGCCGCATACCGTCCGCCATGGCGGCGATCCGGTCCTTTGTCAGGCGCAGGCGGTCGAGCATGACGCTTGAAATGACGTCCTGCGCCGCGTGCAGATCTTCCGCGTTTGCGGCGAGAATGACATCTGCATTTGCCTCAATTGCATCTGCCATTTGCAGGATGGCCCGGTTCTTTTCTTCACTCCCCAGCCACGCAAGCTGCGGGCAGGCGGCCTTGGCCTGCTGTAAAAGCGCCTGTGTCGTCATATGTCTGCCTTCTTTCCTAAAAATCTTGTGCCGATGGATTTCCCGTCGAGCAGCGCATAGAGCTTCTCGACCTCTGCTCCGTTGGCAATGATCATATCTGTTCCGGCTTTTGTGACGATCTGCGCAGCGGTAAGCTTGGTTTTCATGCCGCCGGTTCCAAGCTCGGAACCCTTGCCGTCGGCAAGGCGCAGAATTTCTTCTGTGATTTCGGGAACCAATTCGATGCGCGCAGCGTCTGGATTTTTATGCGGGTCGGCAGTGTACAGACCGTCAATATCCGACAGCAGCACGAGCAGATCGGCGTGAACGCTGGTCGCGACGATGGCCGAGAGCGTATCATTGTCGCCGATGCCGAACTCTGCGACGGAAACCGTGTCGTTCTCGTTGACGATCGGAATCGCATCCAGCTCCAGCAGGCGCTGGATCGTGTTCTGGAAATTCTCGTGCCGGACAGGGTCGGCGATATCGTCCGCCGTCAGCAGGATCTGTGCGACGGTGTGGCGGTATTCGGAGAACAGCTTGTCATAGGTATACATCAGCTCACACTGACCGACTGCGGCGGCAGCCTGCTTGGTCGGTACATCTGCCGGCCGCTTTCCGAGGCGGAGCTTGCCCACGCCCATGCCGATTGCGCCGGAGGAGACAAGGATCACCTCGTTCCCGGCGTTTTTGAGGTCGCTGAGCACCTTGCAGAGCGCTTCCATCTGGCGGATGTTCAGCCTGCCGGTTGGATGCGTGATGGTGGAGGTGCCGATTTTAATGACAATGCGCATACAGGCGTCCCTTCTTCCGTATCTTGCTGTGTGGAAGTATAGCATATTACGGGTCGCATGACAAGTGCTGATTTCGAATGCAGTTCATGAAATTTCTTCATGCAAAATATTATTGTGATATACCTTGACAGGCGAGGTATATCGTGTTATACTAGCCGCACCGAAACGGAGGTGGGGATGTGTCCATTCGGGCAGACGTGATCCGCGGTCATACGGACGCGGTGATCCTGGCGCAGCTTCTGCGCCGCGACAGCTACGGCTATGAGATCAACAAAACCATTGAAAATTGTTCCGGCGGCGAATTCGTCCTGAAGGAGGCCACGCTCTATACCGCCTTCCGGCGGCTGGAGGACAGCGGGTACATTACCTCCTACTGGGGCGATGAGGCAGTCGGAGCAAGAAGGAAGTATTATAAGATCACAGAAAAAGGCCGGGAAGCATACCGGCAGGCGCGGGAGGAATGGGACGCAAGCGTGCGCATTCTGAACGCATTATTGGAGGGAGAAGCATGAGAGAGCAGATCAAGGTCTATGTAGACGGACTTTTTAAAGACGCTGCACTGACCATCCGCAACGCGGAGGTGCAGCAGGAGATTTTACAGCACACGCTCGACCGGTACGACGATCTGATCGCCGCCGGAAAATCAGAGCAGGAAGCGTATGACGAGGCCGTCAGCGGCATCGGCGACGTATCGGAGCTGTATGAGCACAAGCAGGCGGCGGAAAAACCCAAAAAGCGGGATTTTCCTGCGCCGCCTACACCGGACGCGGTATCCACTGCGCCGCAGACCGGCAAGAAGAAAAAGCTCCCCGGCTGGGCCATCGCGCTTATCTGTGTGGGTGTGGCAGCGGCGATTCTGGCGCTGAACTTTGCGGGCCAGGCAGCCTTCGGTGTGCTGCGCGCGGGAGGACGTTATATCTATGACAGCGCGAACAAATATGAAACGCTTGACCGCTCCGGCTTCGGCAGCGTGGAAGATTCTGTAGCCGCATCCGAGCTGCTGACCGGCATCGACGAGATTGAGATCTATTGGCTGACCGGCGATGTGTATCTGGTCGAATCGGACGAGGACGGTGTGAATTTTCAGGAGGATTATACCGGCAATAACGAGGATTACCGCATGCGGTACAGGGTCAGTGACGGTAAGCTCATCATCCAGCCGTGCAGATCAAGGTTTTTCAGCAGCACGGATCTGCCGCGGAAGGCGCTGACTGTTTTCCTGCCCAGCGAGTCCACACTGAAAAGCATCACAGTCGAAACGGTCTCGGCCAATGTGGAACTGATGGGCGGCAGCGTGGATTCGCTCACCGTCAGCACCACAAGCGGCAATATTACCGGCCCGGGGCTTCTGGCTGAGGACTATGACTTCGGTACTGTCAGCGGAGATATCTCCCTGACTGCGCTTCCGGCGGACGGCAGCGATATTGACTGTGAGACCGTTTCCGGGGAAGCGCGCATCAGCTGCACCGCAGCCCCGGATGAGGTCAGCTTCAACAGCGTCAGCGGCGATCTGCGCCTTACGCTTCCGGAGGGCAGCTGCCGGTACACGCTGGATCTCAGCACCGTCAGCGGCGACCGTGACACCGACGGCTTCCTCTCCAGCGGCGATAAGCTCTGCACCATCACCGCAGAAACCGTCTCCGGCGATGTCGAGCTGCGGACAGGGCCGTAAAAAAACAGCTTGCAGCAGAAATGGCCAGCAGCTACGCTGCTGGCCAAAATTATTTTTATGCCTGCTTCCACTTGCGGCAGCGGCGTGCTTTTTTGCGGCGCCGGACAATGCCGGAGATCACGAAGAACAGGATCACTGCGGCAATGGCCGCAATCGTCAGAATCAGATACAGTGTCGTGTTTGATGTTGAGGTCTTGACGGAAAGCCACAGGTCATTCATCACCTGCGTGGCCTCCACGCCGAGCTCGGCAAAGGATTCGCTGCGCGCAAGCGTCTCGTCGTCCGGGTAGGAGACGGGGCTGGACGTCACTTCCTCGTCCAGATAGTCCTTTGCGGCAGTCTCCGGGGTGGAATAGCCGATGTAATCCAGATTGGCGGCGGAGATATCCGGGCGGCAGAGGAAGTTGATAAATGCCTCCGCGCCCTCCTTGTTCTGGCAGCCCTTCGGGATGCACATGGCGTCAATGAAGATATTGAAGCCCTCTTTCGGGTGGCTGAAGCCCAGATCGGGATTTTCCTCGACCATGGTCAGGTAGTCGCCCGCGTAATAGGGAGCCGCCCAGGCTTCGCCGCGCTCCATGCGGTCAAAGATCTGGTCCATGACGTAGCCCTGCAGAACAGGGGACTGCGTGGCCAGCAGGTCGGCGCAGTTTTTAAGCTCCTGCTCGTCCTCTGTGTTGAAGCTGTAGCCCAGCATGGATTCCGCAATGGCGAATGCGTCGCGCGGGTTATCGAACATCAGAAGCTTGCCCTGATACTTGGAATTCCACAGGCAGGACCAGCTTTCCGCATCCTCGTCCGAAACGTAGTTTTTGTTGTAGATCAGACCGACCGTGCCCCATGTGTAGGGAACGGAGTAGGTGTTTTCCGGGTCATACGCCTGATTGCGGAAGGCTTCGTCAATGTATTCGTAGTTCGGAATATTGTCGAAGTCCAGCGGCTCCAGCATATCCTCAGAAATGAGCTTGGCGATCATATAATCGGACGGGATGATCACGTCGAACGTTGTGCCGCCGGTCTTGAGCTTGGTGTACATGGACTCGTTGGAGTCGAACGTCAGGTAATTGACCTTGATGCCCGTCTCTTCCTCGAACGCCTTGATCACGTCCAGACTGTCATCCGTGCCGTCGGAGATGTACTGGCCCCAGTTGTAGACGGTGATCTCATTGGCGGCGGCGTGCACGGGCAGGGGAGCGGCGCAGAGCAGCAGAACGAGCGCCAGCAGAACAGAAAAAAATCGTTTTTTCATGCACGGACCCTCCTCGGCTGCTGCCGGTTCTTCTCGGATTTGGCCTGCAGCAGGTTCATGACGACCATCAGGACAAGAATCACGATGAACATCAGCGTAAACAGCGCGTAGATCTTCGGCTGAATGGGCTTTTTCGTATAGTTGTAGATCTCGACCGGGAGTGTAATGAAGCTGGAGCCGGTGACGAAATACGAAATGACGAAATCGTCCAGACTCATCGTGAACGCCATGAGCGCGCCGGAGATGATGCCGGGCATGATCTCATGAATGACGACCTTGGTGAACGACTGGAACGGCGTGCAGCCGAGATCCAGCGCGGCCTCGACCAGATCCTTGTCCATCTGCTGGAGCTTCGGCATGACGTTCAGAATGACATACGGAAGATTGAACGTGATGTGCGCGATAAGAAGCGTCCAGAATCCGAGCACGGAGTTGGTCTTCAGGATCGTCCCCGCGAACGCGAACAGCAGCGCCAGCGCGACACCGGTGACGATATCCGGGTTCGTCATGGGGATGTTCGTCATGGTCATGACGGCAGAGCGGAGCCGGCCCTTCATGCTGTGGATGCCGACGGCGGCCATCGTGCCGACGATGGTCGAAATGAGCGTTGCCAGCAGCGCGATGATCACGGAGTTGCGCAGCAGCGTCAGAAGCGTACCGTCGCGGAACAGATTGGCGTACTGCCGGAGCGTGAAGCCCTTGAAGCTTGCGATGTCCGTGCCGGTGTTGAACGAGGCCACGGCCAGAACGATCATGGGAATGTAGAGGAAGATGAACACCAGGACGGTGACGGTGCGGTTGAAGTGCTTCATACCTTGATGACCTCCTCTCCATCGCCCTCGCCGAAGCGGTTCATAACGGCGACACAGATAAAGATCAGGATCATCAACACCAGACTCATGGCCGCGCCGAGGTTCGGGTTGTAGGCGGTCTTGAACTGGGACTCGATCACATCGCCGATGAGCGTCGTGCCGGTGGAGCCGAGCTTCTGGGAGATGTAGAAGGTAGAGACAGCCGGGACGAAGACCATCGTAAGGCCGGACAGAATACCAGGGCCGGAAAGCGGCAGGATGACACGGGAAAACACCTGCGACGGACGGCAGCCGAGGTCAAGCGCAGCCTCAACAAGCCGGTTGTCGATCTTCATAATGACCGTGTAGAGCGGCAGGATCATGTAGGGCAGGTAGTTATACACCATGCCGAGAATGACGGCGCCGTTTGTCCGGATGAGCGGCAGCGGAGAAATGCCGATGTGCTGCAGGAGCGTGTTGATGATGCCCGTATCCTCCAGCATACCGACCCAGGCCAGCGTACGGAGCAGGAAGCTCATGCACATCGGGAGCATAATGAGCATTTCGAGGAACCGCTGCGTGAGCGGCTTGCACTGCGCGATAAAATATGCGACAGGGTAGCCGATGATCAGGCAGATCAGCGAAGCAAACAGGCTCAGCCAGATCGAGCGCAGGAAGATCGGCAGATACGTGCCCATGCCGGACAGGTTGGAAAGCGTAAACTGGCCGGTGATAGAATCGGTCAGCGCGTAATAGACGACGATGCCCAACGGGATGATCGTAAACAGGACCATCCAGATGATATACGGGCAGGCGAGAAGCTTGTTGTTATTCTTCATCGGCTTCTTCCTCCGAGGCGTCGGCAATCTCGTCATATTCCGCGCTGTAGGAGGAGTAGTCGCCGTAGAGGCCGGAATACTCGCTCTTGTGCATGATATGGATATCCTCAGGATTGAGGCGAATGCCGATGTACGCGTCAACAGGGCAGTAATCCGTGGTCTGAATGAGCCACTTGAAGCCCTTGAAATCGACAATGGTGTCGTAGTGGACGCCCTTGAAGGTGACGGAGGTGACGGTGCCGCACAGATGGCCCTGCTCCGGCGGGACGATATCCACGTCCTCCGGACGGATAACGACGTCGACCGGCTCGTTGGGGGCGAAACCCTTGTCCACGCACTGGAACTTGCGGCCGAAGAACTTGACGACATAGTCCTCCAGCATCACGCCGTCGAGAATATTGGACTCGCCGATGAAATCCGCGACGAATGCGTTCTTCGGCTCGTTATAGATATCCTCCGGCCGGCCGATCTGCTGGATCTTGCCCTTGTTCATGACGACGATGGTGTCGGACATGGTCAGCGCCTCTTCCTGATCGTGCGTGACATATATAAATGTAATTCCCATTCGCTGCTGGATATTCTTCAGTTCGTTCTGCATATCCTTGCGCAGGCGCAGATCGAGTGCGCCCAGAGGCTCGTCGAGCAGCAGCACCTGCGGGCGGTTGACCAGTGCGCGGGCAATGGCCACACGCTGCTGCTGGCCACCGGACAGGCTCGTCACCTTGCGGTTTTCGAAGCCCTTGAGGCTGACGATTTCCAGCATCTCGGTCACGCGTTCGTCGATCTCATCCTCCTTGACCTTTGCAATGCGCAGACCGAAGGCGATGTTGTCGTACACGTCCAGATGCGGGAACAGCGCGTAGCGCTGGAAGACCGTGTTGATCTTGCGCTGATACGCAGGCAGATCGTTGATGCGCTTGCCGTTGAACAGCACGTCGCCGGACGTCGGGGTCAAAAAACCGCCGATGATCCGGAGCATGGTCGTCTTTCCGCAGCCGCTGGGACCCAGCAATGTGAGGAATTCCTTGTTGTTGATGTACAGGTTGATGTTGTCGAGAATCGTCTCTCCGTCCTCGAATGTCATAGTGAGATTCGTGAGGCGAATGAGCTCTTTGGACATGTATCCTCCCCCATTTCAAAAAAATTTGTATGCGTCGAACTTTGCCGGAGCCGCCCGAAACATACTGGATTGAATATATCCGGCGGGGGTGGATTTGTCAATATCTAAACAGAAAATTGTGCAAAAAAGTTGGGAGAACATTTTGAAAGTTCTTCCAACTTTGGAGAAAACGAAGAAAAAGATTGATTATGTAAAGTATTCCTGCACAAAATCGCCAGACTCGACCTAAAACGTCCTGCCGTTCAGGCAGCATAGGCAACAGGCATCTGTTGTAG
>OOCB01003988.1_pt1 | contig 13269 bp, 10 predicted proteins | sample 1671351 | NCBI WGS metagenome assembly OOCB01 (sample SAMN06348148, study PRJEB24527) | human gut metagenome | biome: human gut; feature: ankylosing spondylitis patient; material: feces | host: Homo sapiens | place: China | collected 2015-10
GCAAAGACTGCATGTGCCAGTAAATTAGTCCGAATAATTTATAGCATGTGCAAAACTGGTGAGTTATACCAGTACAACAAATAACAACAAGATTATACGCCTAAACCACCCTGAAAAAAAGCGCTTTTTCTTCAGGGGTTTTCAGCATGCAATAAAAACCATGAAAAATCATTGATATTTTTTTAATTTTTACTTGATTTCTATTATCCAATTTTTTTGCCTTTTTTCTTGCATATTATTTCACAAATAATGAACAAATGTTTATGGTATAATAGTGTGCATAGGAGGTTTATTATGGACCAAAAGTATATAACAATACAAGGTGCTCGTGAAAACAACCTTAAAAATATAAGTTTAAAAATACCAAAAGATAAATTAATCATCATGACTGGTGTTTCAGGAAGTGGAAAAACTTCTTTAGCTTTTGATACAATATATGCAGAAGGACAACGTCGATATATGGAATCCTTATCTGCTTATGCAAGGCAGTTTTTAGGAAATAGTGAAAAACCTGATGTTGACCAAATTGATGGATTATCACCAGCCATCGCGATTGATCAAAAAACAACATCTAACAACCCACGATCTACTGTAGGTACCGTTACAGAGATTTATGATTATTTACGTCTATTATATGCACGTATAGGAGTCCCTTATTGTCCTGACCACCACATTCCGATTACTGGAAATACAATTAAGGAAATGATTGATAAAATCATGGAATTGCCTGATAAAACTAGATGTACTATTTTAAGCCCTGTTATACAAGGGAAAAAAGGCACTCATAAGGATTTAATAGAAAAGTTAATGAAAGAAGGATATATCCGTGTCCGTATTGATGGCGAAATCAAATATCTTGAAGAACTTGAGCCTTTAGATAAAAACAAAAAACATACGATCGATGTTGTTGTAGATCGAATTGTAAAAAATGACGATCGTTCACGTTTTCATGATTCGTTAGAAACCGCATTAAAATTAAGTGATGGTTTGGCTATTTTATTAACAAATGAATCAGAAACCTTATTTTCTAGCAATTATGCATGTAAAATTTGTGGCTTTTCCGTACCTAAATTAGAACCTAAATTATTTTCATTCAATGCACCATTTGGAGCATGTCCAGAATGTAAAGGTTTAGGTATTACCCAAAAGGTAGATTTGTCTTTATTAATTCCAGATGATACAAAATCAATTGCGCAAGGCGGTATTCATTATTACAAAAATATTGTGAATACAGAAAATCTTGAGTGGCAACGAATTCATGCTTTAATTAAATATTATGAGATTGATATGGACACACCCATCAAGGATTTACCTAAAAAGAAATTAAATTATTTATTATATGGTTCAGATGTGCCAATCGCATATCAATTGAATTCTCGTTCTGGTACGGTTTCAACAAAGTTTGAATATATTGAAGGTGTTTGTCCTATGATCGAAAGAAGATATATGGAAACAACTTCAACTATGTCTCGTGAATGGTATGGATCATTTTTGGCAGATGCTCAATGTCCAAAATGTCATGGGGCACGTTTAAATAAACAAGCTCTATCTGTACTTGTTGGTGGAAAAAATATTTATGAATGGACACAAATGAGTATTCAAGAAGCCATTCAGTTTATGAATGAATTAGAATTAACGCCAACACAAGCTAAGATTGCAGAATTGGTCATTAAAGAAATAAAAAATCGCCTTTCATTCTTAAATCATGTCGGGCTAAGTTATTTAACACTGGATCGTTTAGCATCTACTCTATCTGGAGGGGAAGCGCAACGTATTCGCTTGGCAACACAGATTGGATCACGTTTAACTGGGGTTATGTATGTTTTAGATGAACCTAGTATTGGATTACATCAAAGAGATAATGATCGTTTGATTGGTGCTTTAAAAGATATGCGAGATTTAGGAAACACTTTGATTGTCGTAGAACACGACGAAGATACAATGCGTGCAAGTGATTATATTGTAGATGTTGGTCCTGGTGCCGGTGTTCATGGTGGTCAAATTGTTGCGGCTGGAACACCAGAAGAAATTATGCAGAATGAAAATTCGATTACGGGAGCTTATTTAAGTGGACGTAAAAGAATTGAAGTACCTATGACACGTCGTAAGGGGAATGGAAAGAAATTAAAAGTAGTAAGAGCTAGTCAGAACAACTTAAAAAATGTAAATGTAACGATTAAGTTAGGAACATTTACGGTTGTCACAGGGGTTTCTGGAAGTGGAAAATCTTCATTAGTTACAGAAGTTTTAACACATGGGTTACAACATGCCCTAGGTCGTTTAAGAATCAAACCGGGGGCATGTAAAGAAATTCAAGGTATTGAAAATATTGATAAAATTGTAGAGATTGGACAAGATCCAATTGGTAGAACACCACGTTCAAATCCAGCTACTTATACAGGCGTTTTTGATGATATTCGTGACTTATTTGCGCAGACAAAAGAGGCGAAAATGCTTGGATACGACAAGGGTCGTTTTTCATTCAATGTGAAAGGTGGACGATGTGAAGCATGTCAAGGAGATGGAATTCTACGTATTTCCATGCATTTTTTACCAGATGTTTATGTACCTTGTGATCAATGTGGCGGAAAACGATATAATGAAGAAACATTACAAGTTCATTATAAAGGTAAAACAATTGCGGATGTATTGGATATGACGGTTGAAGAGGCATTGGAATTCTTTAGCAATGTTTCAAAAATCAAACATAAATTACAAACTCTAAATGATGTAGGACTTTCTTATATAAAATTAGGTCAGAGTGCAACGACTTTATCAGGGGGCGAGGCACAACGTGTAAAACTAGCGAGTGAGCTTCAAAAGAAGGCTACTGGCAAAACGTTATTTGTGCTTGATGAACCTACAACAGGATTGCATAGTGATGATGTAAAAAAATTGATCGAAGTTTTACAGCGTTTAGTCGAACATGGAGATACTGTATTAGTTATTGAACATAACTTGGATGTAATCAAATGTGCAGATCAAATTATAGATATGGGGCCTGAAGGAGGTCAAGGTGGAGGTACTGTTATTTGTACGGGAACACCTGAAAAGATTGCCGAATGCAAAGAAAGCTATACAGGCCAATATTTAAAACCATTATTAGAAAAAGGAGAAGACCATGGAAAAAGTAATTGTTCGTGATTTAGCAAAAAAATTCATGTGGACAATTGTGACTGGAGATTCAAATTCATTAAATCGTCCATTAACTTTGGCTGATACAAATCGTCCGGGATTAGAGTTGGCTGGATATTTTCCGGATACTCAAACAAAAAGACTTGTAGTATTAGGAGATAAAGAAATTGGTTATATTGAAGAACAAATGGACGAAATTTCACAACGTCGTTCCTTTGAATTTTTAACAGGAGATAATACACCATGTATTGTGATTGCACATGGCCATGAGTGTCCACCTGTTTTAAAAGAGATCGCAAAGCGTAAAGATTTTCCAGTATTTAAAACAGAACATCAAACTTCTCACGCAATCGTAAGTATTACGAACTACTTAGATGAATGTCTAGCAGAATCAGTAGTCATTCATGGAGAATTAGTACGTGTATTTGGTGTTGGTGTATTGATTACTGGTAAAAGTGGAATGGGAAAAAGTGAAATTGCGCTAGAACTGATTAAGCGTGGACACCAATTAGTTGGAGATGACCGTATTGATTGTTACAAAATTCATGATGATTTAGTTGGTAGAACAACACCAATGCTTGAAGGTTTTATGGAACTTAGAGGTGTTGGAATTATCAATGTTTCTCGTATGTATGGAGTAGGAGCTGTTGCCCATGAAACACAAATTGAATTTCAAATTGATTTAGAACCATTTAATGATTCTTATGAATATGATCGTGTTGGAATTGAAGAAAAGGAATATAATGAAATTTTGGGAATCAAAATTTTAAAGATGACAATTCCAGTTTCACAAGGACGACCAATGTCATCTGTTATTGAAACGGCTGTGACAAACTTCTTATTGTTGAAAGATGGCTTAGATTCAGCTAAAGAATTTGAAGAGCGAGTACTATCGCAAATATCCGAAAATAAGAAGGAGGAATTCGATGCATCTGTTTCCGAGCACTAAAATTTTTGTTTCTTTTGGATCTTTTGAAATTGCATGGTATGCCGTTTTAATTTTAACAGGCGCATTGTGCGCCTATTTACTATGCCAAAGAACCATGAAAAAATGGGGGTACGCACCAGAAGTTCTAGATGATTATGTTGTTCCTATGTTATTTATAGGGATTCTAGGTGCAAGAGCATGGTATGTTATTTTTGAATGGCAATATTATTCTCAACATATGAATGAAATCGTTGCCATTTGGAACGGTGGTTTGGCCATTCATGGAGGATTGATTGCAGGTTTCATATTTAGTTTGTTCTTTTTCAGAAGACGAAAAATTTCATTTTTAAGAATGTTTGATTTAATCATGCCAACCGTTTTACTTGCACAAGCATTTGGTCGTTGGGGAAACTTTATGAATCAAGAAGCCTATGGTGGAATTGTACCTGAGAGCTTCTTTGCGCATTATCCAGCATTTATTAAAAATCAAATGTTTATTGATGGGGCATACCGTATGCCTACTTTCTTATTTGAAAGTGTATGTAACTTACTTGGTTTTCTATTTATTACATGTATCTTCCGTAAGTATTGGTATAGAAGACGCGGTGACTGCGGATTTATGTACATGGTTTGGTATGGCATTACACGTTTTGTGATTGAAGGAATGCGAACAGATTCTTTAATGGTATTGGGCCTTCGTACAGCTCAACTTGTATCTTTAGCTTTAATGATTGTTGGTTGTCTTGGCTTAATGGGTGTATTTCATAAAGCCTTTCATTGGAAGAAAAAGCCTGTTGTGTTGTTTGATTTAGATGGGACATTGATTGATTCACAACAATTGGTTTTTGAAACATTTAGAAGAGTATTTAAAGAACTTAAACCAGATTATGAATTGTCAAATGAAGAATTGTATACATTTTTTGGACCCACCCTTGAAGTTACTTTTTCAAAGTATTTTCCAGAAGATCAAGTTCAAAGTATCATTGATCGTTATCAAATGATCAATAAATCGCTTCATAAAGAATTATTAAAAGAAATCCCTTATGCTAAAGAGATGCTTGAAGGATTGAAAAAAGAAAATATACAATGTGCAGTTGTTTCAAATAAGCGTATTGAAGTCGTAAAAAGAGGATTAAAACAATCGGGATTAGATGTGTATTTTGATGTTGTGTTGGGAAAAGAAAATTTACCAGAACCTAAACCAAGTGCATCTGGCTTGATTGAAGCGTGTAACTTATTACATACTAGTCATGATGATTGTATTTATGTTGGTGACAATGTTGCGGATATTGTAGCCGCAAAGAATATGGCTGCCTATTCTTTAGGATTTAGTGTCGATGAAAAACAACGTGAAGCATTAAAAGAAGCAAAGCCATGTAAAGTTATCAATGATTTGATGCAGTTAATACCATTATGTAAGGAGGATCACATATGGAGCGACAATACGATTTGGTGATAATAGGTGCTGGGCCAGCAGGCTTAAGTGCAGCACTTTATGGTTCGAGAGCCGGACTAAAAACATTAATTTTAGAAAATGGAGCGCCGGGAGGAAAGTTGATTAAAACCAATAAAATCAGTAATTATCCAGGTGTTAAAGAAATAGAAGGAACGCAGCTTGCGATGGATATGTTTGATCAAGCTACTTCTTTTCAAGCTGAATATGCGTATGGCGAAGTAAATAAGATTGATGAAAATAAAGATGTATATTTAAGCGATGGAAGTGTAGTGAATGGTAAAGCCATAATACTTGCCACAGGTACAAAAGAACGATTGTTAAATATACCTGGAGAAAAAGAAAATCTTGGACATGGTGTTTCTTTCTGTGCCGTTTGTGACGGGGCATTTTTTAGAGATAAAGATGTAGTCGTGATTGGCGGAGGAAACTCGGCATTAGAAGAATCGATTTATCTTGCAGGGCTTGCACGAAGTGTAACGATTGTGATTCGAAGAGATGTATTTAGAGCGGAAGAACATATTCAAAGTCAGATTGAAGAAAATGAGAAGATTCATGTCATCAAGAAGCATATTCCTGTTCAAATTTTAAGTTCGGAAGGAAAAGTATCGGGTATTGAATTAGAAAATGTGGATACTCATGAAAAACAAGTTATTGAATGTTCGGGTATTTTCCCTTATGTTGGACAAGATCCAAATACGGATTGTGTACAAGATTTAGGTGTATTAAATGAGCGTGGATATGTTTTGGTAGATGCGAATTGTCAAACAAAGATACCAGGAATTTATGCGGCTGGAGATGTCATTGATAAAGAATTAAGGCAGGTTGTTACCGCATGTAATGATGGTGCCATTGCAGCGCAACATGCATTTCATACAATAAAAGGAATTTAATATGACCAGATGATAACATCTGGTTTTAATATGCAATAGCATGGTTGAAAAGGCTTACAAAAGTCTTGAAATCAATCATTGAAAGTGATTTAATTAAGATAAGAAAAGGATTTGAGGTGTTATTTATGTTGCCTAAAGAAGCAATCAAAAAGGTAATGGATGCGTATTACCATATTACCGGATTAAGATGCTATTTTGTGCAAGACGAAACAGAGATTAGTAGCGCAAAGGAGAAAAACTTCTTTTGTAAATGTTTAAAAACAAGTTCATCTGCATTACATCAATGTGATGAATGTACATTTGAAAATTATACAGGAGCTTTAAAATCGAACGAACCACAAAAGTATGCATGTCATGCAGGACTAGTTAAATGGAGTGTACCCGTATCTCTTGCAGGTGTAAAAGGTGTAATCATATCTGAGGGTGTTATCACAAAACAGCAAAGCTTAGAAGCACAAGATTGGGTCAATCATTTAGCTGAAACATATAATGTTTCTAGACCTATTTTATTACATAACTATACAAAAGTTGTAGTGATGAATGAAAATCAGGTAGAAGAAAGCATCAAATTGATGCAAGATTTATTAAAGTACTACAAAGCAGTAATCGAAGGTTAATTCCTTCGATTTTTTTTCTGCAGGTACAAAAAAAGCCAGCAATTTGCTGACTTAGTTATTGACTCCATGATGGAAGATTGGCGTATCATCGCAGATTCCTTTAAAGACATATCCTCTTTCTTTATAGTTTTTAATGATTTCTGGTAATGCTTCAACCGTTGTTGTTTTTGGACTTGAATCGTGGAACAAAATCATAATTTGTTCATAATCGCAACTTGTTGCATTGCGCACAATATCTTGTGCTGGCACGGTATTGGATGCAGCATCTCCACTTGAGCAGTTCCAATCAAAATATTCATATCCTTTTTCATGCACCATATTGTCGAGTGCAGACATGATTCCTTGCGAATATTGTGCTGAAATTGTATTGCTTGAACCACCAGGGAAACGAATATATTTTGGTGCTTTACCTGTGATTTGTTTGACCATGTCACTCACTTTTTGTAAATCTTCAAAATAAGCAGTGGTGGAAGAATAAACATTCGCATAATCATGTGTATAAGTATGAAGTGCAATTGTGTTGCCTTGATCTGCAGCCTTTTTGATAGAACTGTTATATTTTTGATTGTTTCCTGTCACAAAGAAAGTAGCTTTCGCATCATATTTCTTTAAGATCTTCAATATTTTATCTGTATTTTCACTAGGACCATCATCAAATGTCATATATACAACTTTACTTGGTTCTTCAACAGTTACATTGATTTTAGCCTTAGCTTTATTACCCGAACGATCTGTAGCAGTTACTAACAATTTATAAGTACCTGTTTTCTTGATCTTTACTTTTGAAGAATCAATCTTGATTTTTGGCTTAGAATCCAAATTGTCTGTTACCTCAATATAGGATTTGTAGTTTGGCTTTGAACCTACATAAACAGAAATAGTATCTGTATGAATAATTGGTTTTTCAATATCTTTGACTAACGTTAGAGTTGTCTCTTTCATGGCTTTATTTCCATGTTCATCTTTTGCGATGATGGTTATCGTTTGTTCTTTATCCTTTGTTGGTTTTTTCTTAAAGGATAATGATACTTTAGAATCGTCCTTAACACTTTCGACAAAGGATTCAGGCTTAATATCCTCTTTCATATCTGCCTTATATGCTTTAAGTTTTAAATCAGGTGCTTTTGTATCTTTTACAGATACTTTACATGTTTTCTTATAATTCTTTAATTGATATGTGATTTCATATTTTCCAATTTTATTTGTATTGATATTTCCTGAAATCTTTACATCTGAATCGGAATGGAAAAAAACTTGTTGAATATTATCCTTTGGATCATATTCATGATTGATCTCTACTTCTGGATTGGATGAATATAATAAAATTGGATTTTTAAAAGCATAACACAATAAGAAAATAATACATATAAATAGAAATGCGATCAATCCATTTCCAAATTTGTCTTTTTTTCTTTTATCGATCATATTGGATCTCCAAAAGATTTGAATGTTTCTTTATTAACATATACAACCCCACTAAACTCAATTCTTATTATACATGAAATAGTGTGGATTGTTATAAATATTGTGATTCTTTTTGGGTGTTGTAGTTACACACAAATTTTTATATAATGGTTTTAGAAAGGTGGGGGAAGCACTATGAAACTTATCCTAGCAATTTTATCAAATGACGATAGTCCAGTGGCAAGTAATGCACTAAATAAAAATGGTTTTTCTGTTACTAAATTAGCAACGACTGGTGGATTCCTTCGCGCAGGCAATACAACGTTGATTATTGGTTGTGAAGACGAAAAAGTGGAAGCAGCCATTGATATCATCAAGGAATATTCAAGTAAGCGAACGGAAATTGTACCTAGTACAGCTAGTTATGATATTGGCCGTTATGCAAGTTTTCCTGTGGAAGTTACTGTTGGTGGAGCCACAATTTTCGTGCTAGATATAGCACAATTCTTAAAAGTTTAACAAATGGAGGGTGGAAAGTCTGTTTCTACCCTTTTTCTGTTAAAAATTTGTGAATAAAGACCCATTATGGTCTTTTTTCTGTTATGATTGAAAGGTAAAGAAAAAGGAGATTAAAACGCAATGAAAATACTAGTTATCGGTAAGGGCGGACGTGAACACGCACTTGCGTATGCATGTAAACGTTCAGCTTTATGTGATGAGTTGATTTGTGCACCAGGCAACCCTGGAATGGCAAAAATTGGAGAATGTGTCGATGTGAAAGACAATGATGTAGATGGTCTTGTCACTTTGGCAAAAGAAAGAAATGTAGATTTAACCATCGTAGGTCCTGAGGCCACTTTAGCTCTAGGTGTTGTAGATGCGTTTAAAAAAGAAGGCCTAAAAATTTTTGGGCCAGATAAGAAGGCAACTCAAGTCGAATCAAGTAAGGATTTTGCCAAGAAAATCATGGCAAAATATAATATTCCAACGGCAGCTTATAAAACATTCTATGATTTAGAATCTGCATGGGCATATGTACAAGAACAAGGGGCTCCTATCGTTATCAAGGAAGATGGTTTAAAAGCTGGAAAAGGTGTTACGGTAGCTTCTACATTAGAACAGGCTAAAGAAGCATTAGATATTGCATTTGCGATTGAAAATAATTCAGTAGTTATTGAAGAATGTTTATTTGGATTTGAATTTTCTTTGATCTGTCTAGTACACAATGAAACGGTAGTACCTTTAGAAGTAGCCCAAGATCACAAGTGTGTATTTGATGGAGATAAAGGTCCTAATACAGGTGGTATGGGATCTTATAGTCCAGTTAAGAAGATTACTTCTGAAATTATTGATGAGGCTATGCATGAAATCATGAAACCAATGGCAAGTGCCATGGTTAAAGAGGGTGTACCATTTACTGGATTCTTATATGGTGGATTGATGTTGACAGAAAAAGGTATTAAAACAATTGAATTCAATGCACGTTTTGGAGATCCAGAAGCCGAAGTTATTTTGCCTCGTTTAGAAAGTGATTTTGTCCAAGCTATTTTAGATTTAATGGATAATAAACCAGTTGAATTAAAATGGACAGATAAAGTAAGTCACGGTGTTGTACTCGCAAGTACAAACTATCCTGCAAGCTCTACAAAAGGATCTTTGATTACAGGTGTTGATGATGTAGACGGATTGGTTTTTCACATGGGAACAAAAATGACAGATGAAGGATTAGTCACAGATGGTGGACGTGTTTTAATGGTCGTTACTCTAGAAGATGACTTACAGACTGCATTTGATCATACATATAAAGAATTAGAAAAGATTCAATGTAAAGATTTATTTCACAGAAATGATATTGGAAAGAAGGATATGTAAAATGGCTAAAACAGATTTAGAAATCGCACAAGAATGCGTCATGGAACCAATTGAAAAGGTTGCCGCAAAAATTGGAATTCCTGCAGATAGCTTGGAACATTATGGAAAATATAAAGCTAAATTGTCTTTTGATTATTTAAAATCCATTGAAAATAATCCTCATGGAAAATTAGTATTAGTCACAGCTATTAATCCTACTAAGGCTGGAGAAGGAAAGAGTACGACAACAGTTGGTTTAGGGGATGCCTTAAATCGTTTAGGTAAGAAAACGATGATGGCTTTACGTGAACCAAGTTTAGGTCCAGTATTTGGATTAAAAGGTGGAGCTACAGGTGGTGGCTATGCCCAAGTTGTGCCGATGGAAGATATCAACCTTCACTTTACGGGAGATATGCATGCGATTACGACAGCCAATAACTTAGTTAGTGCATGTTTAGATAATGTGATTCATCAGGGAAATGAATTGAATATTGATCCTGAAAAAGTCACATTCAAACGTTGTTTAGATATGAATGATCGTACTTTGCGTAATATTACAATTGGTTGTGGTGCAAAAGCCAATGGAGTTGAACGTAAAGACGGATTTAATATTACTGTCGCAAGTGAAATCATGGCAGCTTTATGTTTGGCAGATGATTTAATGGATTTAAAGAAAAGATTTGGGAAAATGCTTGTGGCATATACTTATGATGACAAGCCTGTATATGTACATGATTTAGGTATTGAAGGCGCATTGGCTATGGTTATGAAAGATGCTGTATTGCCTAATGTTGTTCAAACACTTGAACACAATCCAGTATTGATTCATGGCGGTCCATTTGCGAATATTGCGCATGGATGTAACTCTGTTATTGCCACAAAGGCATGTCTAGAACTTGCAGATTATACAGTTACAGAAGCTGGATTTGGTGCGGATCTAGGAGCTGAAAAATTCTTGGATATCAAATGTCGATTGGCAAATCTTAAACCGAATGCGGTTGTGATTGTTGCAACAATTCGTGCCTTAAAACAACATGGTGGAATTGCCTTAGAAGATTTAAAGGAAGAAAATGTAGAGGCTATGCTTGCAGGATGTGAAAACTTAGCAAAACATATTGATACAGTTCAACAATTTGGTTTACCATATATTGTTGCGATCAATGAATTTGCGACAGATACACCGGCTGAAGTAGCTGCATTAGAAAAATGGTGTGAAGAAAACAACCACCCAATGTCATTATCTCAAGTATGGGCAAAAGGTGGAGAAGGTGCTATTGATTTAGCCAACAAAGTAGTTGCGTTATGTGATCAAGAAAATAACTATGCTCCTTTATATGATTTAGATAAGACTATTGAAGAAAAAATAGAAACCATTGCCAAAAAAGTATATGGTGCAGATGGTGTTGATTTTACAGAAGAGGCACAAGCACAAATTGCGAAGTTCAATGAATTAGGATGGGATAAATTACCAATCTGTATGGCTAAAACACAAATGTCATTATCCGATGATGGTAAAGTAATGGGCCGTCCTACAGGATTTAGAATTACAGTTCGTGAATTACGCCCAAGTTTAGGTGCTGGCTTTATTGTTGCTCTAACAGGTAAAGTATTAACGATGCCAGGACTTCCAAAACATCCAAGTGCATTAGACATGGATGTGGATGAAGATGGTAAAATCGTAGGATTATTCTAATGTCAAAGGCTGGATGAAAATTCCAGTCTTTTTTTCTTTGTATTAAAGACACATTTAATAAATTAGGATATAAAACTAAAATCAACACTCATACAACGTCTTATATAAATTGACTTTTGGGCATATATCTTTATTTCGAATGCCACTTAAGATGTTGTTAATCTTCATGAATTCATCTTGAAACATTTTGCTACCAATCATCATTGTATGTAATTCACTATATTGAAATAATGCTAGATAACCTTGTAGATAATGTGTCATTACATTTCTTTTGCCTCTGAAGAATGTTTTTATTCTATCATGAAGATGATTAACCATTTCTAGAGTATATCCATCTTTTGATTTTTCACCAGATGGTATTTTGACCCATTTTATGTTTAATGCATCCATTAATTGGTGATAACTTCTTTGACTATCACTGATTACGATTGATCCAGGACGTATTGTGTTTTTAAAAATATCTATTAGCGTGCTAGAGGTGGGCCGACCTCTGTCTGCTGTGTGTACAACATAATTTCCAGCTTCATCTATTGCACATGCAATACCAATTTTATCTTTACTTATACCTCTTCGATTTTGGTTTACAAAGCCTTAGTTTGATAAGTCAAATATGTTTCATCTAGTGCAATTTTCTTTGACAATTGCTTTTTGTTTATCAATTCATTAAGCACATACATAAGTTTGTGTCTGTTATAAAAAGCTGAAACAATACTGATACCTACAAGCTTTGCGGTTTTAGATAAATAATCATTGTTCAATGAAGAATAAAATAAGATTTCCCATTGTTCCTTTGATAAGTGGGACCAATGCATTAGATGATTTGTACTATTAATGAATCTTCATTTACAATTGTTGCATTTATAGCGTTGTCTTCCTTTACTGTTTTTTCCAGCCTTAACGATATGAACGCTTCCACAATAAGGACAACACTCAATACGAGAATTGAATAGAAATTCAAAGCATGATTGTTTAATAGTATCGGATAATAGTAGCAATTCATTTGTATCGTAGTCATCAAATGTTTTTGTATCTAGCAACTCAGTAGATTCATCTATTTTTAAATTAAATTCTGTACACATGTTTCATTACATCACTTACAGGTAAATTGTACAAGTCTATTTGACATTAATGATGTCTATATCCTGTTTTATTAAATGTGTCTTTATATTAAAAAAGCTCAGACAACTAAATGTTGTTTGAGCAATTAAAATTTATAAAGCAATCTAAGAACACTCGTGACTTTAGTCATGAGATGAATTAGATATGCAGATGTTAAATAAATAATTTAAAAATAA
>OOCB01003994.1_pt1 | contig 13248 bp, 19 predicted proteins | sample 1671351 | NCBI WGS metagenome assembly OOCB01 (sample SAMN06348148, study PRJEB24527) | human gut metagenome | biome: human gut; feature: ankylosing spondylitis patient; material: feces | host: Homo sapiens | place: China | collected 2015-10
CCCCCGGAGGCGTTGGCCTCCGGGGGTCTCTTTTCAGAGGTTGCAGTTGCACAAAACTATGTCATTTTTGTTCAATTGCCATCAATGCAGCCCAAGATGGCGTCTACCAAGGGTTTCAGCCGTGCGTCCACCTCTCTCAGGTGTCTTACACGATCCTGTACCATCCTCATTTCCTCGTGCTTGTCGGAAACCTGAGCCTGCAGCCGATTCCAGTCATCCACGATCTGATCCCGGCGTTCTTCATGCTCCAGCACATAATTGCGGAGCTTGTCCGAGAAATTGTCACCCCGGTAAGCCTCTATGTACTTGATCACCCGGTCATCCAGCCGAACCGTTTTTGATGTTGTCATGTTTTTCACCTTTCTTTCCATACAGATCTACCAACCGTTTGTACTTTGGATTGCTTTCAATGCTTCTCTCCCGGAGCCGGTCGAAGAACTTGGCCGCACCGTGAATTTGAAGCGCTGCCGCTATGGCGTTCCCGGCCTGATCAAAAACAAAGTGATCAAGCTGCATGACGTTGTATTCTATCCCCGGCTTTACATAGAGCCTGATCCTACTGGCCTGCTGGATCAGCTCCTCCCAATAGGACTTCAAGGGCCATCGCCATTTATTGGAATCGGGATAGTCTTCATCTACATATCGGAGATAGTTCAGCAGCACACCCCGGAATTTCATGCCGATCTCCTCCTGAGCCTGAACGAAGGCGAGTCCCCGATCATCCCGGAGCTGCAGCTCCACTCTGACCCAATGCTGTCCGTTGGTCAGTCCTCTTTCTGCTGCCTTATCATAAATGCGGATCAGGATAGCGCTTTTTTTGCTGCCATGATAAATAGAGATACCGTCACGGCGCTTATTACTGCCATCCACCAGCTGCTCATGGATTTCGGCCAGCCGAAACTTACTGATATATTCCCGGTGTCTCGTGTCCTCAAAAAGCTGCTCCGTATCCAGTATGCCGGTATGATCATCAAAGGCTACGTCCAACCGGGTCATGTGAAAGCGAGCAGGTTCATCCTGAAGGAACCGAAAGAGACCGGCAAAATCACCGCTCCCCAGTTCCTCGAAAATACGGCAGCCCTGACCGGACATCTCCAAGCAGCTTCCCATTCCCTCGTTGCCATCGTACAAAATGGAGATGCTGCCATAGTACAGCGCCTTCCGGTACCCATTCCGGCCATGGTCCAGTTCTTCCCAAGAAATCCGCTCCATCTGAAGGAGCCTGACCCAGACCTGCGGGTCATCATCCTTACAGCTTATTGTGACCCAATCATACAGGATAAGATTTTCAGAAATATCACTTTTCATAACTTTCTTACCCCTTTTGTGTAGGTAGTACCCCCCTGTTAGCGCAGGGGGGTTTGGGAAACCTGCAACTTTCCGGCAGATTTCCCGCAATGGTAAATCGTCTTACAGTTCCGCGACCGCAGCCGTGCCGGGCTGCGAATTTTGTATGACAGTGAGTACAGCGACGAGCCGACGCATCAAGCGCTTTTTCGCTTGCTGGTCATGCGCGTCGGGGCCGCCGTTCCCCGGGGCCCCACCGCTTGCGCGGTTCCCCCCGGCACAGACGTCCCCGCCTGCGCTGACCATATCGCTGAAGAGCTTGTAGCTGTCGTAGACCTTGCTGTACTTCTTGCGATACGCAAAAATCTGCTTACTGAGCATGAGCTTGTTGCCGCCGTACCAGTATTCGATCGCCACAAACCACGTCATACCGGTCAGGGAGATCAGCAGACCGCCAAAACCGTAGTTGTTCAGCTTCCGGTGCCGGACTTCCGTCTCCACCAGCGCCCTGATCTGCTTGTCCAGCATTCGGTCATTCTGCGTGATCAAAATGAAATTGAAGCCCAGCTTCCGGTGCTGGCTGAACAGCGTCACCCATGCGCCCCGGTCCTTCCGCCCGAAGTCCCGGCAGTTGAAAATGATCTGACACTCGTCTATGATGACCATGGTCTGACCCTCAACGCCGATTTTGTGATGCTCCAGCGCGTATTGTACCAACCGCTTTGCAGTCAGCTCGGAATTATCCCAATACAGCGCGTGGGACTTTCGTTTCTTCTCCGGCACAAAATCCTCGTTAATCGGGAAATTGGCAATGATGCCGCCGGGACGCTTCAGGCGGCTGACAATATCCTTGGCAGCGTGGAAGCTCTTACCGTTGCCGGGCGTCCCCGTATACAGCCAAATGCTCATTCAATCACCTTGATCCAGCGGAGGACAATCTGGTAAATATAATAGACCCCAATCGCCACCAGCCACGCCTCCAGAATGGTGACGAAGCTGCTGATGGGAATAAACCAGTTCAGATATTTCAGCCACGTATAGAAATCCGAATTGCTCATTTCATCCAGCACCATAAAGGGGCTTTCGGGAAACAGCTCCACCACGGAAACGGCGAAGCTCACCAGCGTCCCGGTCAATGCGCTCCACATATCATCACCTGTCTTACAAAAAGTCTTCAGCTGCGACGCTGCAGCGTTGAAACTGTCTTACGCTGTCCAGATTAGCTTCTTTGTACCGGAGGCCAAAATCAGGCAGAAACCGATCATGGACGTCCAGCGGCACACCTGTCCAATGATGGGGTATTCGCCCATATCAATGACCACCTTTGTGCTGCCCTTCCAGCCGCCGACACGCCCGGCGATCGGCGCCAGAAAATCTACCTCCCAGCGAGGCGCCTCTGCCGGAGCCGCCACCAGCTTGATACCCTTCACCACGTCCCACGGAATGGAGAATGGGAACCGGGTCACCAGAGCAGCACCCAGCGCCGGGAGGCCGAGGCCGTTCAGGTCCGGCTTTTCCTCGTCCGGCTGCTCCGGTGTCGGCTGCTGCGCGATCGTGGCGCTGGTGGTCAGCTCGTTAGCGGCCAGCTTGTCGAGGATCGCCTGTAACAACTCATTGATCCCGGCGATCTCCGTATCAAGGCCGGGGATCGTGATGATCGTTGCTTTTTCTTCGGTGTCATCGTAGGTGGGAGAGAGGGCACCGGGCTGAATGGCATCAGCAGAAGAAGCACCCTCAGAAACGCCATTTAGAGCAGACAATGTAAACTTATCCATAAACACATTTGTAGAATAACCCCAAAAACCAGTTTTAATATTATGACAAATCGGACGTATACGACCATCAGGCCCAACAAAAAGCCCAATAGAATCAAAACTATTTTTATACATCCAAGCAGTGGTATAAGGAGAAGAAAACGAACCAGAAACCGATCCAGCGTTAAAACAACCTTGTAAAAGGCTTTTTTCACCACCAAGAACCCAAACGGAGAAAGTTGCCCCAGAACTCAAAGTAAAATCCGCACGTTTTTCACTACTTTCGCCCGTTCCCAAATCAAGAGCAATAGTACCTAAACCCAAAGAAGATTTACAATCATGCCAACCAGTAGAAGAATTAAACTGCTCATAATCAACAGAAAAAAAGTAGAATTTACTACCATCAGCAAGATTTAAGTAAGTAGAACCAGAAGAAGAATAAACAGGCTTACTCTCACCACCAGAAACAAGCCCGACCTTCTCCGCAAACCAGACAGTGAACCTCGCCAGCTTTTTCGCCACGGCGGGCGGGATCGTGACACTGGGAAAGGGCATAGTTGATGGATGGGTTATCTTTGACCAGCTCAGGGCCTTGATGAAATCAGCCGCACCGTCATAGCCAAGCCAGTTCCAAAAGGACTTAGCAGCCGAATCTGTCGCTTCTGTAAATTCCCGGAGATACGGCTCAATGCTTTCGGCCCATGACGAGGAATTCATACCAGTGCCGTTGAACGTGATACCGGCGCTCTGCATGAATGCCCAGATGACGGACGTCGCCAGCGACGCCTCCGCGACGATTGCTTTCGCCTTTGGCGGCTGCAGCACCAGACTCACCAGCATGGACGCCGATACCAGAAAGCACCCCAAGCGCATGACAATATTGTTACGCTGCCACGCTGATCTGTGCCGAAACAGCTCCATTTGTAAGACACCTCACTTTCCAAAAAAGGCCCGGAACCGCTCCGGGCCTCTTTTGCATTGCATTACTTCGCCAGTGACTTGAACCAGCCGATAGCCTTCCGGCTCAGAAAGACGACACCGGCAACGCCCAGCGCGATCGGAACGATAGTAGCGATCATGCTCAAGGCGTCGTTCGCCATGGACTGGAAACCAGTCTGGAACGCGGTGATCACCGTGCTGGAAGAAGTGGAGGCAGCCGGCTCCTCGGCACTTGCGAAACCGGTCATAGCAATGGCAGCCACGGAAGCGACACCCGCGCACTTCATTTCAGCGGACTTTACGAAATCCTTGATCTTCTCCTTCATGGGTTTTTCCTCCTTCCCTGCTTAATTCCACATATGGACGAGCTTCCAGCAGAGCCCAACCAGAACCACTGGAAGCCCTATTGTCAGAGATGTTTCAAAGCCGAGAAGCAAGAAATTGAACAGAACCCCTTCCGTCATTTGAACATCACCGCCAATACTACAATTACCATGACGCCCAGCACCACGCCGGTCAGAGCCAGCTCTCCGGCCGCGATGGTCTCCAACTGCTCCCGCAGTGTCTCCATCGCCTCCAGCACCGGCGTCAAATCTGTGGAGGACTCAAGATATACGATCCCTTCCTCCATGCTTACCCCTCTACCGGGTTCAGACCGGCAAGCCGGGCCATCGTCTGGCCCCGCATCTTGTAGATCTCATATTCCAGCTCATAGAGCTGGCCAATCTCCAAGCTGTCAGGGTTCACCTTCCGAGGACAGGAAGTTTCCTCGACCTTACTCCCCATCACATCATCCACGCTGTCCGGCAGATACTCCAAATGCAGTCCGCAGAACTGCTTCTTCTCGCCGTCCTTCTCATACTGCCGCAGCTCCATGCCTACCAACCGTGCTACATTCGCCATCGTTCTTGTCCTCCTTTCAAAAAATATTTTGCAGTATTAAATACTACAAAACAATACTACAATAAACTGCAAAGAAATACAAGTACAATTTGCAAAATACAAAAAAATACTCCATACTACAAACGGATATAATACACATGATGAAACGGAGGAATTAACAATGTCGAAATTATTACAAGATACCATTGTAAAAAGCATTCGTCTGGATGTTGATCTGTGCGAAAAGATACAGAAAATGGCCGATGAAAATCAGCGTGATTTCACAAAGCAAGTAAGATTTATGCTTATGGAATATATAGCATTGAAAGACAGGAAGTAACGCACCGTGCGGTACTGCCTCGACGGGCTTAATTTTAGCGAGGACTAACAAAATGGGCCGCGGACACCCATTTTGCAATTCCCCGCAGAAAATTAAGCTCCGTCCGCTCGCGTTGCAACCAACAGCTAACCTGCACCTCCCCGCCGTTGGCGGAGCCGGTGGCCAAAGAAAAGAGCCGACAGCCCCCGCAGGGAGCCATCGGCTTTTTCTTTGTAAGACACCTTTGCGCGCCGGCTAAATACAGCGGCGTCAATTTGTCTTACACCACGAGCAATTGAACAAAACCCCAGTTTTGTGACAATTGCGTTAGACCCCCGGAGGCGTTGGCCTCCGGGGGTCTCTTTTCAGAGGTTGCAGTTGCACAAAACTATGTCATTTTTGTTCAATTATATTGACCCAACAAAATCCTGTTTTCCGCACCCGACAAACGAAATCGTACCAACACCAAACCGTTTACTTTATAAAACAGGGATTGCATTTTTGTGTCAGATATGCTTTAATAAATCCACAACAACGGGGTGCCTGCGTCAGCAGGCTGAGATACGGCTGCCTTTGCCGGGACCCGCGACCTGATTTGGGTAATGCCAACGTAGGGAAATAAACGGTTTGACCTACGAATATGCAGTTATGCATATTCTTTTTTATTGTTCGCAGCGCGCTTGGGCGCGTTTGCAGCGGCGGATCGGGGACACCACCTTCCACCGCTATAAAAACGAATGCAGAAAAAGGAGAATGACAATGAAAAACGCATTCAGCATTGCCGCGAAGCATAGCGGCAAAGGTGTCGGTATGGAGAATAAGTCTCTCACCATTGCCGGCACACCATCCCTGCACACCTCCCGCACAGAGCACCGCTTCAAGCGGCTGGGAGCGTTGGGTCTCGCCGCAGCCATGGTGCTGGGGCTGACCGCCTGCGGCTCCAAGCAGGAGACGCCCGATTCCCCGGCAGCCGATGGGGCCGACCGCGAAAAGGTTGTGATCTACACCCCCACCGAGGACTATCTCATTGAATATATGCAGCAGCGGTTGGACGAGCAGTTCCCCCAGTATGACATCTCTCTGGAATACTACCATTCCGGCGATCTGGCGGCCAAGCTGAAAGCCGAGGGCGCCGACACCTCCTGCGATATTATTTTTGACTGCGAATACGGCTATCTGGAAAGCCTCAGCGACAATCTGGCGGTGATCGATTTTATTGACCCTGACCAGTTTGTAGAGGATATGCGCTCCCCGGACAACAAGTATATGCCTGTGGACCGCTACAGCGGCTCTGTCATTGTCCGTCCCGACCTGTTGGAGGAAAAGGGCCTGCCTATTCCCCAGAGCTATGACGATCTTTTAGCCGACGAGTACCGCGGACTGATCGAAATGCCGGACCCCACCCAGTCCTCCACCGGCTATCTTTTCCTGAAAAGCCTTGCCAACGCATGGGGCGAGGAGGAAGCTCTGGCCTACTTCGACAAGCTGGATGAAAATATCCTGCAATATACCGGCGGCGGCTCCGCACCGGTGAAAGACGCAGTGGCCGGGGAATGTGCCATCGCCCTGAGCCTGACCTTCAAGGCCGTGGACCTGATCAACGAGGGGGCCGATCTGGACATCCTGTTCTTCAAAGAGGGCGCGCCCTATACCCCTGCCGGATTGTCCATCATCGCCGGTCACGAGACCCGGCAGCCGGTGATCGACGTTGTCACGTATTTCTACAGCGATGTGATCGACGATTACCTGAGCACCTATCTGCCCGAAAAGGTAAAGGTGGATCAGGTCAACAGCGTTGAAAATTACCCCACGGATATTCCCTACGCCGATATGTCCAACAATACGCCGGATGTGAAAGAGGCTCTGCTGGCAAAATGGGAGCATTAAACCCCGACAGCAAGCTCTGCGTCCTTCATTGCAGCAAGGCGTACAGCGGCCAGCCGATTCTACAGGACATCAGCTTTACCGTCCGGGATGGAGAGTTCCTCTCCATCCTGGGCCCCTCCGGCTGCGGAAAGACCACGCTGCTGCGGATTTTGACCGGTCTCGTCTCCCCTGACAGCGGCACGATTCTCAAGGACGGGCAGGACATCACCCACCTGCCGCCGGACCAACGGAAAATCGGCATCGTGTTTCAGAACTACGCGCTGTTTGAGAACATGACCGTGCTGAAAAACGTTGCTTACGCACTGCGTTTTCACGCTGCTTTCCGCGGAAAGGAAGCCGCCATGGCCAAGGACATTTTGGAGCGGGTCGGCATGGGGGACGCGCTGGACAAGTATCCCGCGCAGCTCTCCGGCGGGCAGCAGCAGAGAACGGCCATTGCCCGGACGCTGGTCATGAAGCCGGACGTCATTCTCTTTGACGAGCCCATGGCCGCGCTGGACGCGGAAAACCGCCTGACACTGCGGGACGAGATCAAAAAGCTGCAGCACAGCTTTGACTCCACCATCCTCTATGTTACTCATGACCAGGAGGAGGCATTTGCCCTCTCCGACCGCATTATGGTTTTGGAGCAGGGCCGTATTCATCAGTTAGACACACCGGAAAACCTGCTGCATCACCCGGCGGACAGCTATGTAGAACAATTCGTGGGGCAAAATCTGCTGCGCCGGCTGCGGGATCTACAGCAGTATACTAATATGGCGGAGGAACAGTGACAAAATGGAGAACAAATCTACTTTTGTCAGAAATTCCGCTTGCCTGCTGCTGCTCTTTTTCGCCTGCTTTGTAGTCTGGCCGGTGGGGCGTATGTTTTCCTCGATCACCTGTCAGAGCGCTGTGGAGGTGTTTTCCTCCCCTGTTTTCCGTAAGGCGCTTTGTTCTTCCCTTGTCTCCGCTTCTTTCACAACGGTCTTTTCCATGCTGTTGGCGCTCTTAATGGCGCTTTTGGTATGCAGGACCCATGCGGGCGGGGCTGTCTGGCAGGTGGTGTTCATTCTTCCCATGCTGGTCCCCTCGGTCTCGCTGGGTACAGGGCTGGTACTGCTGCTGGGGGCCAACGGCTTTTTGACCCGGCTCCTGCATCTCTCCGGCAGTATCTACGGCCTCCACGGCATTGTTTTAGGGCAGGTCCTATACACGGCCCCGGTGGCCTTTTTGCTTCTTTGCAACATTTTGCGGTATGAGGATTATACCCCCCATGAGGCGGCTATGGTGCTGGGCGTGCCTGCACGCAGCCGATTTGCCAGTCTCACGCTGGGACATCTCCGGCGCGAGAGCATTGCCGCCGCCTTTCTGGTCTTTTCCATGGCGGTCACGGATTACGGCATCCCGCTGGCCGTGGGCGGTAAGGTGAAAACGCTGGCTACGGTTCTATATGCCAGCGTTGCCGGGCAGCAGCAATTCGGCAAGGGCTGTATCATCGGCGTCTGCCTGCTAATTCCGGCCCTGCTGGCCTTTCTCTTTGATTCCGGGCGCAGACAAAGCGCCTCCGGCACAACGCGCCGGGAATTTTTCGTCCCGCACCGCCCGGTGGCCGACATAGCCGCCTTCTGCCTGTGCTGTGTCATCGGACTTCTATTTGTCCTGCCTATTTTAGCCTTTCTTTTCACCATGCTGTTAGAGGATTATCCGCTGCACATGGAACTGACATTGCGGCACATCCGGGACTGCCTGAATGCCCGGGGCGTACTGGGGTTAAAGAACTCCCTGCTGCTCTCCGCAGGCACCGCGCTGGGCGGGACAGTGATTGCAGCCTTTGCGGCGTATGCCGCGGCAAGACACAGGGGCAGCCTTGCAAGATCGGTCCATTTGCTTTCCACCCTGACGCTGTCGATTCCCGGCTTGGTGCTGGGCCTTGCCTATGTGCTGGCCTTCAAGCGGACTGCGCTTTATGAGACCATGGGAATCCTGATCTTCTCCAGCATCATCCATTTCTTCACAACGCCCTACCTGATGCTCTATCAGACCTTCGGCAAGCTGAATGCCAATCTGGAGGGTACCGGCCGGGTGCTCGGAGTCCCTCCCTTTCGCCTGTTTGCAAGCGTATTTCTGCCCCAGTGTGCCGAAACGCTGCTGGATATGTTTTCCTATTTCTTTTTAAATGCCATGGTCACGATCTCGGCGGTATCGTTTCTGGCCACCGCCCAGACCCGCCCGCTTTCCATGCTGGTCACGCAGTACAGCGACCAGATCAACCCGGAGGGGGCGGCCGTTCTGTCCTTTTTTATCCTTACCATCAATCTTCTGGTACGCGGAATCGTATTTTTACTCAAGCACCTCCTGCGTACACCGGCCCGCGCCGCGCAGTAAGGGACTTCCCTTTCCTGCCGCCTACTGCCACGGCTTTCCCGTGGTATACCCCTGCTCCTGCCAATAGGCATCGTCCACTGCGGACATTTTCTGCTTTCTATGCAGGAATTGATAGAGCGTAAACAGGCATTTTACCTTGAAAGATGGGGTCAAATTCGCCGTACACCGCCGGACACGCCGGGCCGTTCGCCGGACCTTGGCTTCCGCCGATGTGCGGAAGGACGCGGGCAGGTTCGTCCAATCGTAATTCCACACCTTCTGGGAGAGAATATGGGTCCGGGCAATCCCCCAGTAATCGGTGCTGTCCTTGAGCTCGCGGGTCGTTGAGCGTGTGCCGCCGCCTGCGGCTGTGTTGATGATGACCGCCTGCTTTTTCATAAAGGACAGGTCCGGGCGGTGGACCATCCAGCGGTAAGCGAAGTGGTCCAGCAGTGTTTTCATCTGCCCCGGAACGTGGAACACATACGTCGGTGCACAGAAAATGAGCAATTCGGACTGCTCCATAGCGGCAAGAATCGGGGCAAGCGCGGCAGAGCCGCCGCATTTCTGCTCCTGTCCCCTGATGCAGGCATAGCACCCCATACAGATATGGGGCATATCCTTTGGAAGCTGAAATTCAAAGAGCCGCCCGTTGTCCAAAAGCTCACAGATCAGCAGCCGGGCGAGATTGTATGTACTGGACTGCGCCCTTCTGCCAGTGGCATAAATGACGGTGATATTCATACCCTTTCCCCCTTTTCGCACCGGTCTTCACCGGTGCGTTTCTTTGATTTCCGGCTTCTTTCGATCGCTGGCTTCAACCTGAACGATAAACCGGTCAATGTGTGTATTCAGCAAGGCCGACACGGGAGCTTTGTCCTCCGCACCGTCATAGATGCTGTAGAGCAGGTAGATCGGCCCATAAAACTCCAAGGCCAGCTGCATACCGGCCTTATCATCCCCTGTCAATTCCCGGAAAATCGCCGCTATATAATCAAGGGGTCCGGCTGCAAGATACTTCTGATAAAGCCGCGCAAGGGCCGGGTCCCGGTACTGCTCCAGCGTCAGCATTTTGCGAAAATCTGCGGGAAAGGGCTCCTGTGTCCAATGGTTGAACTGCGCCGTGCTGTAGGCCAAAATCCTTTCGGCAGGCGCACTTAAATACGCCTTTGCAAACTGCACTGTCTCTGCCTGCGGCATTTGGTATTGCGCGGCCCGCTCACGATCCAGCTCGTTCATCCGTTCCACAATTCGGTCTAAAATTTCCTGCTTACCGGTGTAGTGCTTATATAACGCGGCCTTTGTGATTCCCAACCGCTCCGCGATCATGCTCATGGATGTTCCGAGATAGCCGTTCTGCGCGAACAATTCCAGCGCCGTTTCCAGAATCCTCTCTTTTGTCTCCACTGCTATCATGTCCCCCCTAAAAAAAGAAGTAACCAATCGGTAACTTATAGTTTAGCTACCGATCGATTACTTGTCAAGAGGCATCTGAAAATTTGCGGCAAAATCCTGTTCGTGCAGGTCATGCGTTCAGCGGCTTACCCGATGCCGCCCACAATACGCTCGTAGGTGCGGGCTGTCAGGCCGTACACCATGGCATACACAGCGGCAAACATCGCCAGCGTCCCCGCCGTGCAGAGGGCAAACAGCCGCGTGTCATACAGGCTGAACAGCTCCAAAATACAGCAGATCATGGGAAATGCCACTAAGATATGAAGTCCCGCTGTCAGCAGCGGCAGGAAAAATACCAGCAGAATCTGCCCCCGGATGGACAGGGGCCACCTCTCCGGGGCTCATGCCTACCTGCTGCATGATTTGGTAGCGCCGCTGGTCCTCATAGCCCTCGGACACCTGCTTATAGTAAATGATGAGCACGGTGGCCAGCAGGAACGGCAGGCCCAAGAAAATTCCCAAAAACAGGAAGCCGCCGCACATGGTATAAAATTCCACCGCCATGTCCTGATGGCTCCTGACACTGAACGCCCCATCGGAAACGGCCAAAAGCGCTTCCGCGCAATTCAGCTTCTCCGCGTCTGTCCCATCTAAATCAAAGCGGAGGCGGAGACTTTTGGAAACCAAGTCCATATCTGCCAGACGGGCCGCAAAGGCATCGTCCGCTACCAGCCCAAGGGCCGCCATGTCCTCGGTCCCATCAGAAGTGATGCTCCCTGCCGGGAATGTGTCCAGCCGGGCCTTAACATGAAGGGGAATATCAAAAATGGTAAAGAATATACTTACTGGCAGGTTAGGTATACAGTTGGGTATGACCCCGGTACAGGAAAGCAGATTCAACGTTCCATATCGGGAAAGACGCAGAGAGTGGTCGCAGAAAAACTAAAAGTCATTACCACAGATCGACTGCGGCTCTTATATAGAGCCCAATAAGCAGACACTTGGGCAGTGGTTAGATACTTGGATGGACACTGATTGCTGAATATCAAGCCCCGCACACTTGATATTTATAAGTCCGACATTCGGCTCCACATCAAACCATTGCTGAGAGCGATCCGCTTAGATATGCTGGATGCTCCAACGATACAGGGAGCTTACATCAATCTTCTGAGGCCTTCTGGAAAGCATCCAAAGGGGTTTTCCCCCAAGACAATCAAAAATGTCCATAGAGTTCTTCGTAAAGCATTGCAGCAGGCTGTTCTGATTGGATATATCCGGTTTAATCCGGCGGATACCTGCATTCTTCCACGTGTTGAAAAGGCAAAGGTTGCACCTTGTGATGATGCACAGATTTTGCCTTTTATAAAAGAAGCTCGCGGGAACCGCTTTGAAACCCTCTTTGTTGTCACTCTGTTTACAGGAGTTCGTGAGGGTGAGATTTTCGGGCTGACATGGGATTGTGTGGATTTTGATAACGGTGTTCTGACAATCAATAAGCAGATGCAGCTTCATCAGGATAAGGACATGAAAGCATACCAGCTTGTTTCTACGAAAAACAGCAAGGCCCGGACAATTATTACGACGGCCCCCTTTGTTATGGAACGGCTGAAGCATCGAAAAGTGGAGCAGACAAAGGAACGGCTTCTTGCTGCCCACTGAGGCAGCAGAACGGACTTGTATTTACAGACGCAACCGGAAACCACATCACAAAGCCGACCCTATATAGAGCATTTAAGAGAGCTACTGCATCCATTGGCAGACTGGATGCGCGTTTTTATGACCTGAGGGCTACACTGTGGCGACGCTTCGCTCCGGGGACGATATTAAGACCGTACAGGGGAATTTAGGTCATGCCACAGCCACCTTTACACAGGATGTTTACGGCCATGTTACAATGCAGATGAAAGAAGTCAGTGCAGCCTATATAGAAAAACAGTTTCCATGGGATAAAGCGAAGGTACAAAGCAGACCCTGAAGTTCCTGTGCTACAGAAACCTCAGGACCTGGTAAGGCTGAAAATAAGGTTAAATTTGCTCTCGATGACAGAAAAGAACCCCTAAAGCCTTATAGCTCAAGGGGTTTATTGGTCAGGCAGCTTCTATTCGGACGCTTTTACCTCTCGTCTTTTCTAATCAGCAACCAAGATGGTAAAAACGGAACTAACAACCTAATAGTTTCCGTTCTGCTTCCACATTTTCTATGTGCCATCTGGTAATGCCTTGTTTCTCATCTTCATATATCGGCTTACAACTCGCACTGAGTGCAAACATACCTTTCTGTAGACAGTCTTCTGCATATATCCAATTTCCACTAAGCCTGAGCACAAAAAAACTCCCCGCAGAGCGAAAACTCTGCGGGGAACTGTGTTGGCGCTATCTATCTTTCCGGGCCGTTGCCAGCCAAGTATTGTCGACAGAAATGAGCTTAACTACCGTGTTC
>OOCB01003996.1_pt1 | contig 13247 bp, 10 predicted proteins | sample 1671351 | NCBI WGS metagenome assembly OOCB01 (sample SAMN06348148, study PRJEB24527) | human gut metagenome | biome: human gut; feature: ankylosing spondylitis patient; material: feces | host: Homo sapiens | place: China | collected 2015-10
TTTCTATTTACGTCGTTCACTTATATACAAGCAAATATTGTGCCATAGAAATCATCTAATAAAAAAAGATGGATTATTTTAAAATCCATCTAGTTATTCTTCACATAATTATAAATATGAATCATTTCCTCTGTAGGAATATCTACACCATAAAAATCTTCCACTTGCTTAAATGCCTTCTTAACGTAGTCCACAAAATCCTTGTGTTCATGTAAAAAATCCAAACTTGGATCATACTCTGCATTTCTTGAAACAACCAATCTTTCAATTAAACAACAAATATGCACATACAACCCAAAACAAGTACGATTACTGAAACGAACTCCAACATACTTTTGTAAAACATCTATCGCATTGGCAACCTGCTCTAACAGTTTTGTTGGATTTAATATCGTTAATGCATTCATAATATTACTCAATGAGAAATTATGTAGAATATTTTTATCAAGCAAAGACAGCTGTTCTTCATTCATATAATCTTTGAAGTATTGATTGAAATCTCCAAATGTGTCTTCAATAATTAAATCTTCAATACCCACAAATGGAATGTCCTCCATATTTGGATCTAACGTTCCAAGTACACATAAAACATCATATTCTTCAAACACTTCATTTTTCTTTCCCAACTCAATCAGTTCAGAATAATTTAATGTTTTCACATCCAAATTGATTCCATCCGGAAAAGATTGTTCCAACATTGACTTTAATTTCTTAGCCGTACCCAATCCACTTGCGCAAGAACATAGAATAACTGGCTGTTTTTGTTGATGCTTTTCAATATGATATGTAAAATTGACACGGAACGCATCTATTGTTTTTTGTAGTATATTCTCCATCTCTATATTATTACGAATTCCATTTCCAATTTCTAGAGCGATTGGAGTACTCACATTGTTGATAATCCCAATATTCGCATTCTCTATATGCAAACCTTTATAAATATCTTCCAAACTACCCATATCTACTAATAAATACAATTCTTTGACCTTGCCAATACGATCCAAATACCAATTCAGTTTCTCGATCATCGTAGTTGTATCAATATATAAAGGCATATCTAACGCATCAAAAATATATTGACCTAAGAAACGATTGGCGGCATCCGCAATACTTGAAGCCGTAGAAAAACCATGTGATAGTACAACGGCTGCTTTTTGGTAAAGCCTTGAATCTTTTTGTACATTATAAACATAGAAAATAAACGTACAAATAATTATAGAATACATATCCATTTCTAGATATGACTTTAAATAAGTACAAATTTCTAAAGATACATTCGTCGCTCTAAAGAATTCTTCCTGCAACAACTGATACAAATCATCACACTCTTCTTCATGCTTTAAAAACCAATTTCTTAAATCATGATATTCATGATGAATCTCATCTAAATAAGATGCGATAGCCAACGTTTCATTATTTGTGATTTTTAATCCATACCGCGATTCAATCAAATTAAAGATATGCTGCACACCTCGATTATAATAATCTACCTGACTCGATTCTTTCTTTCTAAAGATCAAATTATCAAAATATTTTTGAACATAATTCTTTTCTTTTGACATAAAATCCGACAAGCTTGTATGTTCCTCTTTATATTTTCGATAACACGCCAACAAGCTATCATTTAACTGCAATATTTCCTTTGTATCATTATAGTACTCTCGCAAATCATCCACGTATATATATTCATCATTGTCTAAGATCATTTTTTGATTCGCATAAACCTGCTGTAAAAGATCTTTAGGCAAACTGTCCAAATGAATAACTAATTCATCATTGACCTTATCAAATAAAGAATTGATGCAACAAGACTGCACGCTACTCTTTAATTGACCAATATTACCTGGCATCTTACTTTGTAACAGCGCATTATACACTTTACTACTCATCTTGATCTGACAATCTAAACGTTTTTCTTCCTGACTAAAAATGTTATGCAACAACTCAATACGCTCTTGTGTACCTCTTTGTTCAAGACTAGGAATGGTAATTGTCATTGGAATACGTCGCATTAATGTTTTTAACAACACTTTATCCGGATTTTCTGTAGTCGCAAACATAATACGAACATTAGACTTATGCCACTTTTCATTATCACCCACACGATGATAAATACCTTGATCCATAAATATGAATAACTTTTCCTGGCATTCCGCCTTTAATTCATGCACCTCATCCAAAAATAAAACACCATTATCGGCTAAGGCAATCAAACCCTCATTATCTTTTTCAGCACCTGTAAAAGCACCTTTGACATGACCAAATAGATTGGCTGTTAATAATTCAGGATTGTTCGCATATTCACTACAGTTCACCTGCACAAATTGTCCATCTTTTGAAATGACACCCTGATTTCTTGCCCACTCATACGTCAACTTTGCAATTAAAGACTTACCTGTTCCTGTAGGCCCATAAAGTAACATAGGTAACCCATTAGGAGGATACGAAATAGTAGCTTTACATTGTTTAACAGTTTGAGCCAAAGAATGATTCATACCCACTAGTTTTTCAAAATCCTTCTTTTCCTGATTTGATAATAAATCATCTAAACTTGCATATACACTACCCTTAAAAGGAATTGCCTTTTCTTTTAAATACTCGACAGATATGAAATAAAACGGCTTTGATTCAATGCGCACCAATTTATTTTCTTTTACTAATTTATTTAATACAACAGACACCTGCGAACGACTGATCTTTAGATTCTCACTAATCAAGGCAACACTAGTCTTATCAAAATCTTCCTTGTCGCAGCATGCTAAAATATATGCTAATATTTTTTCTATCATGTTACCCTCCACTTTTTTTGAATTATTATACCATAATATGGTATAACATATATACATATGAAACAACATTTGATTTATACACACACCTACAAACAGACATTGCATATGACAACAGGTTTAAAGTCCCATCTTGAAATATTAAGTAAAGATCGACAGACTTTATCCGATCTTTTATATAATGTCAGTCAAAACAATCCCTTTTTAGAATACACTCCCAGTCAAGATATCCAACAATATCTTGAAACCGGCATATCCAATAAACCGAGTCTAAAGGATGAACTTTATTTGCAGCTCCATACGACAACCTCTACATATAATGAAACAATTGCCAACTATATTATTGAATCTTTAAATTCTCATGGCTTCTTTGATCTAGAAATCCAAACTGTCCTATCGGACTTAAAATGCACTAAAGCTCAATTTGAAGAAACACTCTCTTTCATTCAAACCTTTGAACCTATTGGTGTGGCTGCTAAAAACAGTATTGATTCTTTAATGATTCAATTAAAAGAAAAAGGCTATACAATTGCATACACGATTTTAAAGAATTATTCAAAAGAACTTGAAGAAAAAGATTTCTATACAATTTCTGAATCTTTAGATATACCTTATGAATCCGTATTTGATGAATTAGCACACATGCAAGAGTGCAATCCATTTCCTTGCAGTGAATATGACACAGAAAGTACGACAAATTTAGCTTTACCTGAATTCACAATTGAAATTGATGAAGATCAATTAAAAATCATCCCCAAAGAAATGGGAAATCTATCGCTTCATTGTGAAGAAGTAAAATTGTCAAAAGAAGCTAAAAAATATTTAAATGAAGCTAAGTTTTATATAGATAGTATCAACCGGCGAAATAAAACCATTCTTTTACTCGCAAATATCTTAATTACCCATCAAAAGAATTATTTTCTATTTCAAGATGATTTAAAAGAATGCACACTTAAAGAAATTGCTGAAGAATCGGGCTACTCGATTTCAACCGTTTCTAGGACTCTGAGTGATAAATATTATGAATTTAATGATCATATGTATCCTGTAAAAGATTTATTTATTTCAAAGACACACAAAGGAAGCAGTAAAGACTCGATTCAAAAAGCCATTCAATTATTGATTGAAGTGGAAAATCCAGAGAATCCTCTACAAGATGAAGAAATTGTAGAAGAACTTGAAAATATGGAACTCTACGCATCCAGAAGAACCATATCAAAATATCGAAAGGAATTAAATATTCCCAATTCAAAACAAAGAAAAAAGGCGAGACTCTACTAAATCTCGCCTCTTACCTTGTTTTCTACAAACTTTTTAAATAATCTTCAACATTTAAATACTGAATCGTATCCATCTCTGTATTTTCTCCACGATAAATCACATACCTTCCGGTAATATTGCCATATCGATGTGTCGTCATCGCACACTTTTCTTCATCATTTATATGACGATATTGTTCACATGCTCGTTCCTTACTGTATTTTATTTCATATATTTCACATGATAATGTTTTTGGATCTTGTACAACCATATCAAAATCACCAATAGGAAATTGCAATTTAAAAACATGTTTATCCTTTTTTGCGAGTTTTGTTTCTAAAAGAACTATATCCTCCATCATTCTGCCACGAATTTCACTCAGCAAGCGTTCTAAAATATATGTCCTTTTTTGGATATCTAGCTCTTGGAATTTTTCGTCTAAAAGAAGATTTTCAACAATGGCTTCGGCTTGTGCATATCTTAAACCAGGTTGTGTAACCACTACAATTTTTCTCTTCTGGTTTACTTTGGGCAAATATTCTAAATCAATTTCTTTTATTAAATCCAGTATTGACAGATACTCTTTAATTTGAGTCATATGCACATCACTAATATCAATACTTTGTTCTTCCTTATTTAAAATATCAAGCATATTCTTTATTCCCAGAGTCACCTTATCTAGGTTTAATGAGTCCACTCTATCCCCCAACAAATTATTGGCAGTGATTCTTTCCACAACACTTTTAGTAAATCTATGATTCATATCTTCTACTACTCGATTAATCACATTCGTAAGCTCTCCTTTTTCATATAAATCTAAAAGCTGACGAAAATGACCCCCATATTGATACATCTTTAAAGAATGTTGGATGTTCTTCGCGATTGACGTATTAATATACTCTTCTGTATCTTTAATATTTGAAAATGGTGTGCTCGCATTATAATTAATTCCACCAAGACTCATTGTTCCACCATAACGTATATACTCATCAATCCCATATATACCAAGTACATTTTCAAATTCTCTATATGGAATAAATGTAGTATGTAGCATAATACATCGATCATATAATTGTTCTTCTTTAGAAAACGCAAACCCAAGTGAATCTGTGCCAGAAAGAACAATTTTCATTCCACTACTGGCATATATATCAGAAAATAAAGAAGCACCTTCAATGAAATCCTCCATCAATGTCACTTCATCCAAAAATACATATTTATATCCATTTTTTTCTAATAGTCTAAGATCTTCGTCAATATCGGATAAAGAATCTTTTGATGTAACTTGAATAAATGCAGCCTTATTAAAATCAGATTCAGACAATTCTAAAATAATCTGACGAATCAATGTGGTTTTTCCAGTTCGTCTTAATCCATACAATATAAACACTTTATCAGCTATGTCTTCGAAGATATAATCTCTAAGCATTTGAATACATTCTCTTTTTTTATAGTTTCGTATAACAGAAACTAAAGATTTTAATCTATCCCCAACAAGCACCTTTGTCTTAAAATCAAGATTTTTTTCTTTAGGCATACATTGTTTTAATTTTTTTAATTCCTTTTCTAATTTTTTCCTTTTCTCAATATTCGATATAAGTTCATCAACTTCATCTGCTTTTACATAATTTTCTATTCGCTTCCCATTCTGAGTGATTCTATGATAATAATAAATATTACCATGTACATTCTTTTTAGAAACGCCACCAGCTGGTAAAACAGCTATCTCACGCTCAATTTCAGCAATACGCTCTATTGTATTTTGATCCATATTCAATCACCTACCATTTGTTATACCCATTATACCCATTTAAACTTGCTGTTCAAGGGTATAAAAAAGAGACGATTACTAAATATCGCCTCTTACTAATTTTTTTGAATATATATGATAATACCCCATCAATAGTGCCGCATTTACAATCCATGTCAATGGCCAACCCAAGAATACAGTAATTAATTCCGAACTAAATTGTGTTGCCACAAATAAATAGACTTGTCTTAAAATAACGAAACATAAAATCATTGAATACATTGGTATTTTCGATAAACCAACACCCCTTAAAGCACCTGCAGTAATATGAGATAAAGGAAGGAAGATATAGCCTGGCGCAAAGACAGAAATCATAGTCACACCAGCTACAATCACATCTTTATCTTGTGAGAATAATCCAACTAAGAACTCTCCATTTGTATAAATCAAGAAGGCTCCTAATGCGATGATTATTTCACACATCAATAATGTTGTATACAAGCCTTTTCTTACACGCTTATAGTTTTGAGCCCCATAATTCTGTCCTACAAACGTTGTGATAGCCATCGAGAAGCTTTGAATTGGAAGCTGCAAGAAACCATCTAATTTTGTAGTTGTACTATATCCTGCAACAGCAGCCGATCCAAATTTAGAAATATACGATTGAACAATCACATTGGAAAAAGAAACAATACTATTTTGTAGGGCTGCCGGTATTCCAATCGAAATAATTCTTGATAGAATGGGCTTTGAAAAACGAATCTTAGAAATATATACCTTATACTCTTTATCTGTATGCATCAATTCATGCATGACTAGAATGGCAGAAACAAGCTGTGCCAAAGTTGTCGCAATACCAACACCGGCAACACCTAAATGAAAGTAGATCACAAACACAAAGTCTAATACAATATTGACTAAACTCGATACGACTAAGTAAATCAACGGATTTTTACTATCGCCCAAAGCTCTTAAAATTCCGGCTCCCATATTATAAATTAATGAAAAGGACACACCCGCAAAATAAATTTGAAGATAGATCACGGCCAAAGGTAAAACTTCTTTAGGAGAACCAATCATAACTAAGATGGGTTTAGAAAGGGCAATACCCAATATTGTGAATAAGACACATAAAACTAAAGTTAAAGCTAAAGATGTATGAATGGAATCCTGCATCTTTTTTGTTTCTTTGGCTCCAAAATATTGTGCAATCACAACACCAGCACCCGTTGATAATCCCATAAAGAATCCAACTAACATATTAATGATGGAAGTCGATTGTCCTACGGCGGCCAGGGCATGTGAACTGACAAAGTTTCCTACCACATACGAATCGACCGTATTGTATAATTGTTGAAATAAATTTCCAACCAGTAATGGTAAAGAAAATATCAATATTGATTTCCATATACTTCCCTTTAATAAATCTGTACTTTCCAACGCCTTCACCCTTCCCAAAAGAAAATGCAGAATTCCATATTGGTCTTCTACATAATGTAAAATAATTTTAACTCTTTTCTGAAAAAATTGAAAGCTTATCCTAAAATTACATCCAATACCATCATCACACAAAATCCAAACAAGAAAGAAATTGTTGGAAGATTCGAATGTTTTCCTTGAGCCATTTCAGGAACAAGTTCTTCAATCACCACAAACAACATGGCCCCTGCCGCAAAACTTAAACAAAACGGTAAACATTGTAAGATCCAATTTGAAAATAAAATTGTGAAAAAACCAAATATAGGTTCTACAATACCCGATAATGAACCTATCAAAAATGCCTTATGTTTTGAATAGCCATTGCTCTTTAAGGGTAAAGATAAAATAGCGCCTTCCGGAAAATTTTGTATCGCAATTCCAATGGGTAAAGCTAAAGCCGCATATATACTTCCTGTTCGAATCGCTTGTGCTAGTACTATACCAACAGCCATTCCTTCTGGAATATTATGCAAAGTTACCGCAAATACTAGCTTTGTCGTTTTCTTAAAATGCGATTCTTTTCCCTCTTCATCATTTGTTCCAGGATGCATATGAGGAACAATACAATCTAAGAAAAGAAGTAATAAAGCTCCTAAGAATATGCCAAGTACAATAATCAAAATATTCTTTTCTTGTTCCATCGCTGGAATCAATAAAGACCAAATACTAGCAGCCACCATGACACCAGAGGCAATACCTGAAAAGCATCTAGATAAAAGTTCATTCTTTTTATTTTTGATAAAGTACACAATGGCTGAGCCTAAAGTAGTACCAAAAAAAGGAATTAGCAATCCTAACCACATAATCATCACCATAGTCAGTTTAAACTAATTCCTTTATATACGTCAATTCAAACGCAAATTATATGCAAATCCATGATGCTCAATATAATCCTCTAAGATCCATCCTTTATCATGAATTTCTTTAGCGGCTTCTTTTCCTACATATCTAAAATGCCATGGCTCATTTGTAGCACCTGTTCTATCACCTGCATTTTCTGGGAAACGCAAAATAAATCCATATTTATAGGCATTTTCTTCAACCCAATTATAGTCTGGTGTTTCACCAAATGTCCCATACGTTCCATCCATTACACTTTGACTTGTTAGATCCACACTCAATCCGCATTGGTGTTCACTTGATCCTGGAACAGAAACTAAACTTGCCGCATAAGCCGCATCATACATCGCAAAATATTCATTATAAACAGCTAATTGCGTTTTATAAGAACGATACGAACTCTTAATCGCAATACTATACCCTTGTTTCAAGCCATCCTTATACATATTTTCAAGTGCAGTTGCCGCGCAATCTCTTAATTGCCCCACTTCACTTTCATAAGGAATATTTACATCTCTTAAATCACTTGGTACATAATCACTTGGAACACTAAAACCATTCTTAATTAAAACCAACATATTTGAAGGATCCTCAATGGTATATGTACGATCATCACGCTTACTTGAATCAATGCCTGGATAAGAAACGGTTAATACAGCTTTTAATGGTTTGAATCCAGAATCTACATATTCCTTGATATCTTTGATTTGTGCCCCTTTAATTGCCAAATATTTCTTTGCCTTTTTATAAGGTACACTAGCCGAGATCAATGTATCCAAATTTGAAATGGTATATACATCTGAATTTTTAAACAACACATCCGTTGTATAGCCCAAATAATTTAAGTCTTCCATTCTTTCATAGTAAGAATCAATATAATAAACAACTTTCTTCACACTCTTTTTTGAAGCCCTGTAATATTGATCATACAATAAATAATGCGAATCATTTTCAACCTTATCCCACTTTGAAATATCAATAATTTGATCATAGTCCAAGATATCTTTGATGTCATCTTTTTCTAATTTTAATACAACTTTCTTATCTTCTTTATGATATCCCTTAATACTCAATCGAATACTTGTAAAATTCGCAATCAATAATGCGATACAAATCACTGGAATCAACACGACAATTGCGATTCTTGTTCTATTCACTTTTCTTTTTACCTTTTTCATAAACTCACCAAGAATCATTATATAGAATAAGAACTTGAAAAACAAATGGGTTTCATTTACAAAACATTTTCATCTTATATGTAATATTTTTCACAACGTGATACAATAGATTCTAGAGGTGATTATATGTTATTCAAGAACGCAACCATTTATACAATGGAACAAGACCCTTTTGTAGGTGATTTTAGAATCGATAAGGGTGTATTTACCGAAGTAGGAAAAAATTTGACAGCGAATGAAGGTGAAGATGTACAAGATTTAAATGGTCTTTACGTATTTCCTGGTTTAGTTGAAAGTCATTGCCATTTAGGTATGGAAGAAACAGCTATTCGTTTTGAAGGTGATGATGTCAATGAAATTACAGATCCAATCACACCAAATATGCGAGGCATTGATGGATGTAATCCAATGGATGAAACCATTGAATCCGCTTTAAAAGGTGGTGTTACTACAGTTGCAGCAGGTCCTGGTAGTGCTAACGTACTTGGTGGAACTTTCTTTGCGTATAAGACAAAAGGAAATTGTATTGATGAAATGACCATTCAAAATCCAATTGCGATGAAGGCTGCCTTTGGTGAAAATCCTAAGCGTTGTTATCAAGGTAAGAAAATTGATACACGTATGCAAATCAGTGCATTATTAAGAGAAACATTAGAAAAGACAAAGGAATACTTAGCTAAAAAAGAAGCTGGAAAAGATGTAGCTTATGATCAAAAGCTTGAAGCCATGATTCCTGTTGTCAAAAGAGAACTTCCATTAAAGTGTCATGCTCATAGAGCCGATGATATCTTAACGGCCATTCGTATCGCAAAAGAAGAAAATATCAAGATTACATTAGATCATGTTACAGATGCAAGAAGCATTCTTCCTCAAATCAAAGAAAGTGGTTTTCCATGTATTTGTGGACCTGCATTGACTCACAAATCAAAATTTGAACTTGCGAATATGTCTTTTGAAACACCAAACGAACTCTATAAAGCAGGTATCTTATTCTCTATCATTACCGACTCTCCGGTTATTCCTCAACAATATCTATCTTTAAGCGCCGCTCTAGCCGCTAAAGCAGGACTTCCAGAATATGAAGCCATTAAAGCCATCACAATTAACCCAGCTAAGATTTTAGGTTTAGATAATCGTGTTGGATCTATTAAAGTTGGTAAAGACGCTGACTTTGTGATTTGTACAAAGAACATTCTAGACACTCAAAATGAAATTACGGCAGTATATGTAGATGGAAAGAAGGCCGCTTAATGCTTTTTAAAAACGTCACTATTTATACGATGGAACAAGAACCATTCGTTGGTGATTTTAGAGTGAATAAAGGAATATTTACAGAGATTGGAAAAAATTTAGAACCCAAAGATGAAGATGTACAAGATCTTACAGGATTCAATGTATATCCAGGCATGGTTGAAGCCCATTGTCATTTGGGTATGGAAGAAACGGCTATCGGCTTTGAAGGCAATGATTTAAATGAAATCACAAATCCAATTACACCCAACATGCGTGGTATTGATGGATGTAATCCAATGGATGAAACTGTACAAACTGCATTAGAAGCAGGTATCACAACAGTAGCTGCAGGACCTGGTAGTGCTAATGTCATTGGTGGAACTTTCTTTGCGTATAAGACAAAAGGAAATTGTATTGATGAAATGACCATTCAAAATCCAATTGCGATGAAGGCAGCCTTTGGTGAAAATCCTAAGCGTTGTTATCAAGGTAAGAAAATTGATACGCGTATGCAAATCAGTGCTCTTTTAAGAGAAACATTAGAAAAGACAAAGGAATACCTAGCTAAAAAAGAAGCTGGTAAAGATGTCGCTTATGATCAAAAGCTAGAAGCCATGATTCCTGTTGTCAAAAAAGAATTACCATTGAAGTGCCACGCCCATAGAGCCGATGATATTTTGACTGTCATTCGTATTGCGAAAGAATATGATATTGAAGTCACTCTAGATCATGCGACGGATGCAAGATGTATTGTTGAACAGATCAAAGAAAGTGGTTTTCCATGTATTTGTGGACCAAGCTTTGGTCATAAGACAAAATTTGAATTGAAATCAAAATCCTTTAAAACACCAGGCGTACTAAATAAAGCTGGAATTCTAGTTTCCATCACAACCGATTCTCCAGTTATTCCAGAACAATATTTATCTTTATGTGCCGCTCTTGCCGCAAAAGAAGGTATGGATAAATATGAAGCGATCAAAGCCATCACAATCAATCCAGCTAAGATCTTAAAGCTCGATAATCGCGTAGGTTCTATTAAAGCGGGTAAAGATGCCGACTTTATTATTTGTACAAAGAATATTCTAGATACGACAAATGAAATCAAATCTGTCTATATCGATGGAAAGAAGGCTGTGTAATGCTATTTAAGAATGCGACAATTTATACAATGGAACAAGACCCTTTTGTAGGTGATTTTAGAATCGATAAAGGTGTATTTACTGAAATCGGAAAAGATTTAAATCCAAAAGATGAAGAAGTACAAGATTTAAATGGACTCTACAGTACAAGATTTAAATGGACTCTACGTATTTCCTGGACTCATTGATGCCCACAGCCATTTAGGTATGGTATGTTCTTCCGTTGGTTTTGAAGGGGAAGATGGAAATGAAGTAACAGATCCAATCACACCAAACATTCGTGGAATTGATGGCTGCAATCCAATGAATGAAACCATTGAGTTGGCCTTAAAAAGTGGAGTGACTACAGTTGCGGCTGGTCCTGGAAGTGCTAATGTCATCGGTGGAACTTTCTTTGCGTATAAAACAGCAGGTCATTGTATTGATGAAATGACAATTCAAAATCCTTTGGCGATGAAGGCTGCATTTGGAGAAAATCCTAAGCGTTGTTATCAAGGTAAGAAAATCGATACGCGTATGCAAATCAGTGCTCTACTTAGAGAAACTCTTGCTAAGACAAAAGAATACATTCAGAAAAAAGAATCAGGTAAAGATGTAGACTATGATCAAAAACTTGAAGCCATGATTCCTGTTCTTAAAAAACAAATGCCATTAAAGTGTCATTGTCATAGAGCCGATGATATCTTAACTGTGATTCGTATTGCGAAAGAATATGATATTGAAGTGACATTAGATCATGTAACAGATGGAAGAAGCATTATTCCACAAATTAAAGAGAGTGGTTTTCCATGTATTTTAGGACCTTGTTTGGGACATAAATCAAAGTACGAAGTAAAAAATATGTCTTTTGAAACAGCCAATGAATTCTATAAAGCTGGTATTCCATTCTGCATTATCACAGACTCTCCTGTCGTACCCGAACAATACTTATCCTTAAGTGCCTCTCTAGCACATAAGGCAGGACTACCAGAATATGAAGCTATTAAAGCCATCACAATCAATCCAGCTAAAATTTTAAAACTAGATGATCGTATTGGATCTATTAAAGTTGGTAAAGATGCAGACTTTGTCGTTTGCACAAAAAATATATTAGATACACAAAATGAAATTAAGACAGTATATGTCAATGGAAAGAAGGAAGCATAATGTTATTTAAAAACGCAACCATTTATACAATGGAACAAGAACCTTTTGTAGGCGATTTTAAAATCGATAAGGGTGTATTTACCGAAATAGGAAAAGATTTGAATCCAAAAGATGAAGAAGTACAAGATTTAAATGGACTCTTTGTATTTCCAGGTTTAGTTGAAAATCATTGTCATTTAGGTATGAAAGAAACAGCCATTCGCTTTGAAGGTGATGATGTCAACGAAATCACAGATCCAATCACACCAAATATGCGAGGCATTGATGGATGTAATCCAATGGATGAAACCATTGAATCCGCTTTAAAAGGTGGTGTTACTACAGTTGCAGCAGGTCCTGGTAGTGCTAACGTACTTGGTGGAACTTTCTTTGCGTATAAGACAAAAGGAAATTGTATTGATGAAATGACCATTCAAAATCCAATTGCGATGAAGGC
>OOCB01004007.1_pt1 | contig 13221 bp, 3 predicted proteins | sample 1671351 | NCBI WGS metagenome assembly OOCB01 (sample SAMN06348148, study PRJEB24527) | human gut metagenome | biome: human gut; feature: ankylosing spondylitis patient; material: feces | host: Homo sapiens | place: China | collected 2015-10
GTTACATTTTACTGTTCCGACATGGTTTTTCTTTTTATGTTTCTGAAATGGTCAGGTTTTTCAAACTGAAGTTTTCACGTTTTTCAATTTTAAGGATTCCTGTTGATTTCGAACATTGCAAAAGTCCGTTTTTTATTCCAAATTGATGTTCAATCCCGTCTATAATATGTACAATATTGTCCAATTCTTAAAGAAACATCCTTAAATCACTATCTGTCAGCGCATTAATTCAAACCAAGATTTTAGCATTTTAGACAATTCATGCACATCAGACTTGATTGGATTGAACATCAAAACTGCATTTTCAACCGACTGCACCTTACCATACAAACCAAAAAGCAATCTTTTTTGCACAGTCGGTTTGCGCCATGCTCTCATGCATGCCAATGCGTGGAATAAAATTCAGTACGGAACTTTTTTCCGAATCAAACTTTGTTCCGTACTGACCGGAATGTTTTATAGAGACTAAATTAAATTTTAACGGATAACCAATTTTGCTGCTTGACCATTTGTGCGAACGATATAGAAACCAGCATTAAGTTGGACGGTTTCTCCAGCTTTGGCAGTTGCAACTTTTATACCGTTCAAGCCAAATACCTCTCCAGCCTGAAGGAAAGTCACATTATTTCCATTGACTGAATAAGCAGACTGATCCAAAATTGTTTCAGCGACATTGGATGTTCCGGAATCGTATGTCACGAATTCACCTTGAACAGGCTCACCTTCCGGATTGGTAATGAATTTGATTTCCTTAATCAAGATTGCACCATTAGCCCATGCGCCACTTTGAACCTCCATTTTCAATCTCGGTGGGTTAGCAGCATCTTCAGCAACCTGCACATCTATTTCAAAAATTTCCCATTTTGTCGGATCATACACTCCGTCTTTCAAAAAATCTTTTGGCTCAAATTTATCATAGCTGGTACCCGGATTGTTCAGGTTATTTGAAGAATACATCTTAAACAACGTACCTGCATTTTCAGCATCATTATGGACACAATTGAAAACCAAACGAATTCTCACAGACTTATTGACCGGGGTTTGAGATTTTGGCGAATAAAAATTATAATTAAACCAACCAATATCTGCCCCTGGAATATTTTCTGCGCCGTTTTCATAATTCGAAGACTGGCCTTTCATACAAAGCACTTTTCCAATCTCTCCACCGAGATCAACGATTGTTGTCAATTTCTGGATTGACTGTCCCATGTTTGAAGTTGGGACTTCTTCAGACTGTCCCAATTTAGCAGCAGCACCAGCCAATACAAAAAAGCCATTATCGCTTTGGTCTATTGCCATTTGCCAACCCACAACTGGATTAGCACCTGAATAAAAATAATCTATCCTATATTCGCCTAATTCCTGATTTGAGAATATAAAACGTTCGGGAGTAATGTCTGTTTGAGCGTTAACATTAGAAACTGCAAGCAATGCTGCAGCAGAGAAGAGTAAAGTTTTTGTTTTCATTTAATTTTATTTTAAGATAAGAAGATTAGGTTTGTGCCGCAAAATTACTATCCGGGTAATTTTTCGTTGTTCGATTCTGTTCATAATATGTCCAAAATCGTCTAAACCTATCTTCTATATCTCAAAACAAATTATCAATCAACATATTACGATTCTTCATTAATTTCTTCGGCAGAAGCCGTGTTCGTTTTTTTCATCCTGTTTTTGTACGATGTTGGAGTTTCAGAAGTGAATTGTTTGAACAGCGTACTGAAATATCTTGAGCTTGAGAAGCCCGTACGCTCCGAAACTTCCGTTACCGACAAATCGGTAGAGGCCAGCATCTGCATGGCCTGTTCAATTTTCACCCGATTGATATAGTCGTTCACTCCAAGGCCGGTCAGAATTTTCACCTTATTATATAATGACGCACGGCTCATACCTATTTCCACGGTCAGATATTTTACATCCAAATCAGCATTGTCAAGATTTTCGACAATCAGCTTATTGAGTTTCTGTAGAAACTTCTCGTCAGCATTACTGAAGGTCTGCTCTTCTGGTGTCTTCACTACCCCCGACACACTACGGTAGTAGGCTTTCACCTGATCACGGTTTCGCAAAAGGTTGCGGACAATCGTCAACAGCAAGTCAACGTCGAACGGTTTCGGCAAATAGGAATCGGCTCCCAGCTTATAGCTGATGGCACGGCTCTCCTGCGAACTGCGTACCGTAAGCAGCACCACCGGAATATGGCTGATTTCAATATCGCTCTTCAAACGATGGCAAAACTCATATCCGTCCACTTTAGGCATCATAATGTCGCTCACCACGATGTCCGGCTGATATCTGCGAACCATAGCCAAACCTTCTTCTCCGTCAGAAGCCATATAGACGTTTTTGAACACGCCCTTGAAAGCCTCAGCCATAAATGTGCGCAATTCGCTCTCATCATCTACTACAAGAATCGAATAGTTCTCCATGCTGAAGTCTATGGAATCCGGCACTTGCACATCCTCTTCCGAACGTTCAGGCTCAACATTGTTCAAATAGTCGCCCGATTTCATTGCGACGCGTCCATCTGTCTGCTCCAACGGAAGTTCAAACCAGAAGGTAGCCCCCTTGTCCTCATTATTATAAGCACCAATTTGTCCTCCGTGCTGTTCAAGCAAGGTTTTTGAATAAGAAAGACCTATGCCGCTTCCGCTGATTTTATGTTCACCTTGATAGAAACGAGTAAACAAGTGGCTCAAATCTTTTGCCGACAATCCCATACCCTGGTCTTTTACCGAGATTCGTACATTATTGCCCTTTTTCTCCGACATGACAACCACTTCCGTGTTTCCTTCGCTATATTTAAAGGCATTCATCAACAGGTTTGACACTACGATTTCGCACTTTTCCTTATCGAACACCACTTTTCCAATCTGCGGGTCTGGCTCAAAGCGTAAGGTCATGTCTTTTGTCTGATATTCTTCCACAAAATCATCGACTACAGTACCCAGCCATGAATTCAGGTCGTGCGGGTCGAGATGAAGTTCCTCATACCCGACTTCCATCCGGCGCATATCGAGCACCATATTAATAAGATTCCGCATCTGTCGTGCCTGCTTGAATATACGGCGCAATTGCTGGTGCAGTCTCTCGCCGTCACTGTTGTCACTGTTAAGCAACTGTTTCAGCGGAGCGTAAATCAAGGTCAACGGCGTGCGCAGCTCATGACTGATATTGATAAGGAAACGTACCTTGTCCTCCGATATCTTCTTTTCCTTCTCTTTCAAATCCAACAGCAGCTGATTTTGCTTCTTCCGTAAAGAATAGGAAAATCCCAAATATACGAATGCCGCCAATGCTATTACAACCAGCAACAAAAACCACCATTGCCGCCACCAGGGTGGAACAACTTGCAGACGAAGCAAGCATTTCGGCTCACTCCACTCCCCATCGCGCGTACTGCACGACACATAGATTTCGTGTGTACCGGCAGGTAGCGAGTGCAGCATCAGCGTATGGTCATATGTTTCCAAGAAAGTACGGTCCAAATCCTTTATATAGTAACGGAACATTTTCTTTCTGAATATGTCTTTTTCGCGCACCATCAATTTAAGTGACAACGACGTATAATCCCAAGGTATTTTTATTTCCTGAACACCGTCAGTGCCAATATTCCGAACTGAAACTCCGTCAAGCACTACATCGGCGACTTTGAGCGACATGGGAGAAGTGTCGTCACCGGCATACGACGAATAATAATTTCCGTCAATGCGGAGAAGTCCAGTGATTCCTCCCAGATAAATATCACCGCTGCGCGATACTAAAGTCGCCTTGTTGATATATTCATTGCTCATGGCCCCGTCCGACTCCCCATAAATCAAAAAATGCTGGTCTTTTTCCACATAGCGGAACAGCATGTTCTGTGCACCTATCCATAAACCCGACTTGGCATAGACCAACGATGTAACCTCCCGGAACTTATTGTTTTCAATACGTTCCAGTTTTTTTGTATTTTCATTATAGAGAAGCAATCCTTTGTTGGTACCCAACCACAAATTTCCATTTTTATCACGGCTTGCCGAATTAATGACTTCCCCGTCTTCCGGAAGAGTCAGCACAGAAACCACTTTCGAAGAATTGCGCATAATCTTCACCACGAATGACTGGCTCAAGGCATAAGTCTGGATACTGTCAGCATAAAAAGGCATCATCGCCCCTTTATAGTTCACCTTACTCGGCATTGACAGTTCAACCAAAGAGTTGTCCGTTTTGTCATAAAGGCAAATACGGTCCGTGAACAGGAGAATTTTATCAGGCGAAAACGTACTCACATTGATGGAGGTGGCCGAGCGTGTCACCAAAGCTTTCTGCTCTTCAGACAGGAACGGGCGAATCTGACCGGTTGTCCGATTGAACAGATACAACCCTTTCGAATAAAAATATACTAAAAGCTCATCCCGGCTATATCCCGTTATCGAGCCAACTTTCATATTAAAGGTGTAGGGAAAATGACGGAACTTGTTTTGCTGAGGGTCAAGACACGACAAGCCTCCGCCATCCGTTCCAATCCAAATATTTCCGTTTTCATCCTCATACAGACTCTGTACAGAACGGTCGCTCAGCCCGTTGTCATTGCCAGGCGGCACATCCCGATAGCTGAACATATGTACTTCCTTGATTCCTATCATACCGCCACGCACCGTACCAGCCCACATATTGTCACTGTCGTCCTTATACAAGCAATAGACAGAACTGAAAGGGAACGAATTGGCATCGCCGACAACATAACGGATATTCTGGAAAGCCCCAGTCGACATATCATAAACACTGATACCTCCGCCATCGGTTGCGAGCCACAGCTGACCGTCGCGCTCTTCGATGTCAAGGATAATATTATTGCTTAAATCAGAATTTCCCGTATGAAGCTCAGCGAATTTCGTACCGTCAGGCAAATACCCCACAAGTCCTTTTCCATAAGGCGATACCCACAGCCGGCCTTTAGAGTCAACAATGGTTGCCATAATCTCCTTTTCGCGGACGAACGGTGTTCTCCGGATATCTCCCGTACGGAAATTATACAGCCACATTCCGTTCCAGCGAGTAGCAAGAATCCACTGCTCGCCACCCCATTTCGCCATAAATGTAAAGGACGAATGCTGCTCCTTAGACTTCATCGGCATCAAGGTAAGTCCACCCGTATTGTACGAACGTTTGAATATATTTCCTGAACCGGCAAAATATATGGCCGTATCGCACACAAGATAAGCCTGTGTTCTGAAACGGGAATTATACCATGCAATATGCTCGAAATCATCCGTTTTCCTTTGATATAAATCCAAACCTCCCGATGTCGACACCCACAAATTGTCCTGAGCATCCTCCACCACATAAAAAATCATATCGGCCGACAAAGAATTCTTATTCTCGGCTTCATTCTGATAGTTTCGGAACTCATAACCGTCAAAACGGCTAAGTCCTGCACGAGTTCCAATCCAATAAAATCCATTATGGTCCAATGTTATGGAACGAACATAATTCTGAACCAGTCCGTCCTGTTGGGACAGCTGTTTGAAGTAAAAATTCGGCAATTCATTCGCTTTGACAATATTGGGCAGAAGAATGCCTGCAACAAACACAGAATATAAGGCTTTTCTTCATAAAGTTAGGTTTTGTTAATCTTTCATAGTAGAATATCAATACACCCATAAAAACTCTTTATTCATTAGGTGCAATTGCTCATAATTCAATCATACATGATTCAAAGATACTTTTTTCCCCCGACTTACACAAATTTTCACAGCCTATCGAAACAATTTCCCACAAAAAAAGAAAAATGGGCCATGCTGTCAGCAGCATAACCCATTTCAAAAAATACATGTATGACTTATAAAGTACAGTATTTACAGCAACATGATTTTACCAATCCTGTAACCGTTTTCTGTCTGTACTACAACAACATATACGCCATCCGGCAAATCCAATAGAGTTTCATAGCGATTAGCTGACAAACCTCCGACTGCCCACTGACGTGAACCGGAAAGCGAATAAACCGCCACACTGCGCACCGTAGCCTCCGAACGTATATTCAATCGGCCCTCGTGGCAGGTAATAACGACACCGGCATCTTCCTGGGAAACAACACCCGAGAGGTAAACAACCGAGAAGTCATGAGAAGCGTTAGCCAGTCCCGACCATGCAGTCACAACGTAATCACCGGGAATAACAGCGGTAAAATGCCCGTCTGAACGGATAGCACCGCCACCAGTAACAGCCCATGTCAAATCCACGTCTGTCAGCACCTGCCCTGCCACATCCTTCACTGCTACCGTAAACTGACTTTCAGAATCGGCAGGAATTTCGGCCGGAGCATCAACAAATACTACTTCACAGGCTTCACCGTCGTGCATCTCACGCCCAAACAGTCGCCATTCCCATACGGAATAGCCGTAAGGCAAAGCACGTTTCGTACACCACAGACGAACGTAACGGGCAATGGCACTAATGGTAGCCTTGTCGGTACGTTCTCCGGAAAGCCCGTTTTCTGAAACTATTGTCTGCCAATGTTCACCATCAAACGACACCTGCATTTCATAGTCGGCAGCCGAAGCAGCTTCCCACTGGATTTCACTGCGCATCAAGTGGTAAACGCCCTGCAAGTCAAACATCAGCCATTCCGGCCCGTCCACATGGTCGCTTTCCCAACGTGTTCCGGTATTGTCATCATTGGCAGCCGAGGCCGTTCCAGAGGAAGCCTCAGCAGGACGGTTGAGTGCAATATTTTCAGTTAAAGCCGAAACCACTTCAACGGTCGCCGTTGCCTTCAAACCGCCCGAAAGGGCTGTCACCTGATAAGTTCCCGGCTCATCGACGACAAACGCACCGTCGATACATGTTCCTCCGCTACATTCCCAATTACCTATTTCTTTATGCGTATTTCCATATTGGTCGGCCACAACCGCCTCCAGTTGCAAGGACACACCGGTTTCAATCTCGGCAACCGGCGGGAATACTTGCAACGAAGTCATTTTCCGTTCGGCCAAAATTCGAAGTTCTGCTCTGTCTGTCAGGTTTTCATAACCAACCGTCACCACACATTCGCCTTCGCTGACCGGAGTGAGGACGCCTTCAGCATCAACAGTTGCATTTCCGTTGGAAACATCCCATACGAAGCTGCCTTGCGGAGCAAACTCAAGCCCGTATTGGTCGGTCAGCAGGGCTTTCAGCTGAACCGGCTCACCGATATAGGCTACCGTGCCGTCAGGCAAACTGATTTGCACATCGCTTGCTACGGGGTTTTCATAACGGGATTTTCCATATACTTCCACTTCGTCCAGACATGAACCATATTGCGAATTTCTTGCCATACAGTAAATGCGCACATATTGACCGACTACATTGGCAAACGAAATGTCGCGTGTTCCTCCCGTTGATGCCGATTCCTGATAAACGGTTTTCCAAGTCATTTCATCGTCCGACACTTCCACACGATAGTCCGTAGCATAGGCATCCTTATTCCAATGCAGCACAATACGGTTAAGCACATAAGGCATTTCCAAATCAATGGAAACGAACTGATTATCGTCGAAAGCGCTACCCCAACGAGTCGACAAATCACCATCGTTGACAAATTCGGGTAATGTCAGGTCATTTTCATAGCTGGAAGCCGTCACAGGCTTGTTGAGCGCCAAATTGACATCAGCATAGCTTCCTACTTTCACATAGGCCGTATCGGCAACAGCACCCTTCGACACAATGATTTCATATTCTCCTTCACGCAGACCGTTGAAAACAGCTCCGTCCACCATTTCAGGCGCAGCCTTGCAGGCGCAGACAAACCCGTCGCTGCTGCATGCCGTCGAGAACTGGTCGAACACTTCAATACTGAACTCGACCGATTCTCCTTTCACCAGTTCCACATTCTGAGGATAGATTTCCACCGAACAGGGCTTGATGCTTTCTTCCACCACAAACAGAACCGTGGCTTTCTTGTCACCGACTGTAGCTGTTACTTCAGCAGTTCCATAGCCCACAGGCACATAAATGCCGTCTTCAGAAACTTCGCCTTTCCCGCTTTCTACCAACCACTGCGGCTGAATGTCAACTTTCTCACCTCTGCCGTCATAGCCTACGGCCTTCAATTGGACGGATTCTCCTTCCTTGACAAGCAAAGAGGGCGCGGTCACTTCAATACCCATCAGTTCCGAAGGGTCGCTATCCGGGTCAATACCATGCACTTCCAATTCATAAAGCGAATAGCCGTAAGTGGTAGCACGACCTTTTCCCTGCATTTTCACATATCGGGCGGACCTGCCTACACTTACATTCTCGACACCGCCGCCTCCGCTGACTTCGGCCACAGTTGTCCAGTCGGAAGCATCGTCGGACACTTGAATTTCATAAAGCGATGCATAAGCCGCTTCCCAATAAAGAGTGACATAGCTGACGTATTTCGGAGCGCCAAGGTCTACATATATCCACTCGTCATCGGTATGCTGGCTTCCCCAACGTGTCAAATAATCGCCGTCGGTAGCCGATTCGGCAACGGTTCCGACATTTTCATAAGAGCTGACTTTGACACGCTTGTGAAGGGCAAGGTTTTCCATCGGCGGTGTCATATATACATCATGTGAATACACCTTTCCGCCATCGGTTACTGCCTCAACCGTATAAATGCCTACACCTTGTATGTCGAGAATCGAGTCGTTTTTCACCACATTGCCATCCTTTTTAATCCGCCATTGGCGTACAACCGGGAAAGCATTCCCATACTGGTCTTTGGCGTTGAGTGAAAACGTAAGTGTAGAGCCGGCTTCGGCATATTCCACTTGAGGCTCAATGGCAGCAGAGTGCAGCACCGGTTCGTCGTCAATACGCAATTCCTTTTCAGCACGCAGTCCGCCACAAACAGCTACCACCTTACAAGTCTCACCTTTCTCCTGTCCGGCTGTAAACAGCCCGTTACCGTCGACTGTACCACCCGAACCTTCTACGCTCCACTCAACATTGCCTTCCGTAGTAGCGCCGTATTGGTCAAGCAGTTCCGCTTTCAATTGAAGGCTTTTGCCCGGAGCAACAACAGATTCGCTATTTATAATTTCCACAGTTGCCAACTGAGGTTCATCACTGTATACCGTCAGCTTTCCGGCAGGAGCCTTGAAGCTCACCAATTCAGAACCGTCGCGATAGAAAGTCACTTGCCGTTCGTCGTTTTCAGCATTATAGACAACATAGGTATAATGTCCCTCCGCATCGCAATAGGCGCTTGCCGTCGTAATGTCGGCATTTACGGTATAATCCCTGTCGCCATACGTACGGTGGGAATGAGTGATATAATAAGTAATGCCGTTCGTGTCCGTATTCCGAGCAACAGGCATTTCCGCATCCCACATTTCATCAAAAATCTGAGCAGCCTGGTCGGCATCAAACCGTTGCAGATACGACAACACGACATTGCCCAAACCCGACTCCTTGCTGAGAGCGGAACCCGCATAATTTTTATCTGCCACCCAGCCGCCGATTTCCTTGCCGGCCCACATCGTTTCGTAATCCCAACGGGCAAAATCAAGGTCTTCGCTCAAATAATCGAGACACGGAGAAATAGGCATCCACTGAATGGAGTGCATCCAGACGGGGTCACCCGAAAACCATGTCCACCAACCGATACCGGCGGATGTCAGATTACTGTTGTAGGGTTTCGTATAGAGTGAACGGTTGATGTTCTCACGGTCGCGGTCGAACCAATATTCTGCCACGCCTTTCGATTCGGTCACCCAACCGAAAATACCGGCATCACGCATCTCCTTGTCGCCTAAAGCCACACCAAGCAGATACATTCCGCCCCAAGCCTGCATGGATTCCGATGTGGATTCCTGGCCGTTGCCATTGCCCGCATTGCCCAAACCGCCGGCATAGGAGTGGCCTGACCAAGGAGAGAATGTACGGAACAACGGAAAACGCTTGTCGTCGCGCTCCCAATTGGCATAGTCCTTCGCCAGCAGACGAAGCATTTCGCCATATTTCGCACGGAAATCATCGTCGACCAACGCCAGCACCGCACCGGCATACGCATAATAACCATAGTGGAAATGATGGTCATTGAATGTATCGGAATCATAACTGGTGTCGTAGCCCACAAGTGCTCCCCAACGGCTGTAACGGGCAAAGAAACGCTGGCTTTCCCCCGGCGTATAAGTCAGCCAGTCCTCCATCGCTTCACGCAGGCGCGAACGGCATTGCTCGAACAGTGCATCTTCGCCCATTTCCAAAGCGAACGTCATGTTGAGTGCCATTTGAATCAAACCTTTTCCACCCCAATAGGTATCCGCGCCGAACGAACCTTTTGCCGCATAATCGGCAATCATGCTGACCATCCGTTCACGCTGATACGGATGCAACAGCGTGGCATCTTCTTCTGGACGGGCAAACCACGGCAATATACCACTGAAATGATAGGAAGTAGAGAAACGGTTTCCTGCTGCCAGTTTCATTTTTCCGCGAGGAGTAGCATATTCATAACCGGTAAACGAGAAATCGAGACTACTGTTTTTATAATGATGCGGCAAAAAGCCCTGAAGTACGTTCCGCTCTGTCGCACCCGACAGATTTTCGCCCTCGACATTCCAAACGGAAGTCATTTTTCCGCTTCGTTCATCATAACTCCAGCCGACACGCGTGTTTCGAGGCACGACAGGTGCATAGGCAGCGTATGCCTCCAACGCCTCAACGGAAGGAAGCAGGGCCACCACCAGATACGGAGATTTTCCGTCGGCAAAAGTTACACTTATTTCATTGTCAACAACATCAAAGACAGTGCCTTCCGGCACATACACGCCATAAAGGTCATTGCCGATTTTCACACCCAGACTGCTGCCTTCAAACGGAAGCGACAAGGCATCGCCCTCCAGAGAGAAAAATTCAGCTCCGTCAGCCGAAAGACTCAAGGGAACATTTCCCGGCTCAAACCAAGTAAACGGCATTCCCTGGGCAAGAGTAACAAAAATATTGTTGTCGTCGTCCACCATCTGCAAACGCAGTCCCCAATCGCTCCAACCGTCGGCAAGCACTTTCTGTGCATTGAAACGCCGGCCTTTCACCGTCAGCTTCGTATCCCACTTCATTTCGCAACCGTCGTCGCTCCAATGATTAGGATAAGCCACCGAAACGCCACCGGATTCAGCCTTCACGACTTGCGGATACGACCACAGATTTCCGGTATAGGCATCGACAAGCACATTCGTCCACCAGTCGTTCGTTGGAATAGGATCACCCTTCATGCGGTCGGAAATGTAAATTTCACGGGTTTCCATTATGCGGCTCTTGTCACCGCCATGTTCATCGGTCTTCGATTTTATCAGGGGCGTATACTCGGCATAGCTGCCGCTGCCCACCGACACAGGCTGCTGCCCCACGACAAACAGACAGCAACAGCCCATAGCTAAGGTCAAAACTGATTTCTTCATAACTAAAAAAGCCCCTACGGAAACCCGCAGGGGCTGTCTAATCTAACCTTCCAAATATATTACTTTACAACTTTTACAGTTGCAACATTTCCATTCATATTAACAGCCTTCACAACATAAACGCCAGAAGGAAGTGATGAAACATTCATCTCAGAAACGCCATTAGCAGTTGCAACGGCAACACCGTTCATATTGTAGACAGCAGCATTTGCCTCAGCTGAGAACTTCAATACATCACTTGTTACGAAAATCTGCATAGCAGCATCTTGCAAACCGTCAACAACACCGCTTGTACCTTCGTCGACAACGAACACCTGCAATTCTTTCATTTTCAAGAATTGCCAGTCAGGGAATACCATCTTGCGTGATTCAATCTTAATGAAGCGAGCACTGTGAGTTTCATCACCGTAGAACCAATCGTCATGGTCTTTACCTACACCCCATTCATCAGACTGACGAGAATAGATTTCCTCATAAGATCCTTCTTCGCCTGTTGCAGAAACCAATACTGAATAATCGGCAGATGCTTCCGGACCCCAGTGACAGTTGATGCAGTTCACTTCGTAATCCTTACCAAGATCAACCACCAACCATGCATCAAACATACCATCTACTGCATCTTCTGGAATTGGAACATCCCATGTTGTAGCCAAATCACCGTCAACTGCATTTGCTGCATCGCTTGAAGAAGTTGCAACAGCTTCTACAACCTTATTCAAAGCGACATTTTCGCCGTCTGCCACTACGTTCACTTCAACAGCATTAGAAACGACTTCACCCAAAGAGCAATATACAGAATATACACCTTTTTCCGTTACAGTCAGCACATTGTTTTCAATATTTGCTGTTTCTGCCGGAGTAACCGTCCATTGCAAAGATGACAACTCTCCTTCTGAAAGTTCCCACGGATTTCCATATTGGTCGAGAGCAGAGAATGAGAAATTGAATTTAGTGCCGGTAGCACCTACATTGTTATCGGCTGTCAATTCAATCGCTGCCAATTCTGCCGGAGCCAAAGTTCCTTCAGCAAAAATCTGCAATTCTTTCACTTTAACACCATAACCGGTAGTAGCCTTAGTAGAATTAATTTTTACAAAGCGAGCTTTATGCGATTCACCGTCAAATACCCAATCATAACGGTCCTGCTTGCCTACATTACTTGCATAGCTGAACACAGGAGTATAAACGTTTCCATCAGTAGAAACTTCTATTGTATATTCGGCAGATGATGCACCTTCCCAATGCAAATAGCAACCGTTTACATCCAGTTCGCTACCCAAGTCCACCACCATCCATGCATTATAATTCTGTGTGCCGTCCACAGTAGCAGTCCACATTGTTCCAGCATCTCCGTCGATAGCCTTAGAAGCATCAACAGTTGTATTTTCACTTTGCTGTGTCTGTAATGAAGGAGTTACAAAATTGTCAGCTACATCAAAAATTCCCACTGTAGTCACCCCTTCAATACCATTAGCAGCAACTTTCACAGTATAAAAGCCTTTTGTCTCAAACGTTACGGTCTGTGAAGTCATCGGTTCTCCGTTCATCGTCCAAACGGCATCGGTCAAATCCATTTCCGTACCGTCTGCATTTAATCCGGCTGCTGTGAAATTAACGGTTGTACCAATATATCCACCAAGCACGTCAGGTGTAACATCCAACTTTGATTCTGTTAAAGAATTAGCATAAACTTCCAATTCATAAATGCTATTACCCCACTGCGTACCACGTTCAATACAATTAATAGCAACATATCGTCCGGCAAAGCCTTTTACAGAAACTGTTTGATCTGAAACGAAAGAATCAGAGGTCTGATCAGCGGCGA
>OOCB01004013.1_pt1 | contig 13206 bp, 8 predicted proteins | sample 1671351 | NCBI WGS metagenome assembly OOCB01 (sample SAMN06348148, study PRJEB24527) | human gut metagenome | biome: human gut; feature: ankylosing spondylitis patient; material: feces | host: Homo sapiens | place: China | collected 2015-10
AAATTTACTCGCAAATCGCTCTTGTCCCATTATACGGTATTGCCTGAACTTACACATACCTGTTCCGTGCATCGGAATGTCAAAAAGAGGTGTCTGCTATGAAAAAAAGACTGCTGTCCGCGCTGCTCTGCGCCGCGATGCTGCTGCTCTCGCTCCCGGCGGCGTTCGCCGCATCCGACCTTGACGGCCACTGGGCGAAGAAATACATAGATTACCTTGCGGATGAGGATATTATCAATCCCTCCGCCACGACCGGCAAATACTCGCCGGACGCCAAAGTTACCCGTGCGGAGTTCATGCGCTACATCAACCGCGCATTCCACTTCGAGGAGACCGCGTCCATCACCTACACCGATGTGCCGAAGAGCGCGTGGTACTACGAAACCGTGTGCATCGCGCAGAAGTACGGCTACATCAACGGCGTGGGCAACAACAAGATGGACCCGACCGGCACGGTAACGCGCGAGCAGGCTGCGACCATCATCGGCCGCCTGTACAAGGCTGACCCCGGCAGCGTTTCGGCATCCAGCCTCGACTTCAAGGACAAGGCGAAGATTTCGAGCTGGTCGGCGGGCTACATCAAGGCCGCGGTCGATAAGGGCTTCCTCGCCGGATACAGCGACGGAACCTTTCAGCCGACACGCGAGGTAACGCGCGGGGAAGTCGCGAAAATCATCTATTACTACCTTGGCACCTCACTTTCACGGGCGGGCAAGGCTTATACGGGTGCAGACCTCCGGGGTGACACGACCAATGTCACCATTTCGGAAAGCTGCACGCTGTCCGACGCGACGATTGCGGGCGATCTGTTCATCACGGAGGGACTCGGCACGGACGCGGTTGCGCTGAGCAACGTGACGGTCGAGGGCATGATCATTATTTCGGGCGGCACAGTCACAATGACAAATACGACGAGCGACCACATCATCGTGTCCTCGTCTATGGGGCGCTTGCTGCAGACCACTGCGACAGGCGCTTCGCGCTTTTCGGAGGCAGAGGTCCGCACGGCGGCGGTGCTCTATGAAAAGGGGCTGACGGACGGCTACGACGGCTTTGAAACCGTCGAACTGAGCTGCAGCGGCAGCAGTACCGCGCTGACGCTTGACGCGGAGCTGCTCCGCCTGACCGTAAACGCCCCCGCGACTGTCACGACCACCACGAACACGAAAATCTACAACCTGCGGGTGAACAAGGCGGCGGCTGTCGCGGGTTACGGCGCGGTCTACCAGGCCGACATCCGCACGGACGGCGTCAGCTTTGCGAAAGATGTGACCCTCGGCGGCTACACGCTTGCAAGCGGCGTTTCGGTGACGGTGGCGGGCGAGAAGAAAACCACTTCGAGCACGGCCTCGGTTTCGCCGTCGAGCGTCATTCTTGACCTCGGGGGCGAGGACTCGCTCGCGGACGGCGTGGAGTTCTCCCTGCCGGAGGGCGTCACGGTGACAAAGCTCGAGCTTGACCGCAACGAGCTGACGAGCACCGGCTTTGAGACCACCTCGCGCGGCATCCGCGTCAAGGCGGACGCGCTGGGAGCGCTCTCGACCGGAAGCCATACCCTGACCTTCACCCTGTCGGACGGACAGACCGCGACCGTCATGGTGAGCGCGACCCGTGAGGAGGCCGCGCCGCAGGTGCAGACGGCGGTGTTCGACCGCTTCTATCGCAGCGCGGATTTCAAGGACGTTTTGCTGAAACTTGAGGGCGTGAACGCGGAAAGCGACATCTCCAAGGTCGTTCTCGGCCTGACGCCGCTCTCCTTCGACTTTGACGCCGCCTCCCGCACGCTGACGCTCCGCCGCGCCGCGCTCTCGCAGCTTCCGACCGGAACATACACCGTGACGGTCGAAACCAGAAACGGCAGCGCACAGGCGCTCAACCTCACGGTCAGCGACTCGACCCCGGCCGGGGTGAACGCAGTCGTCGCGCTCTATCGGACGGCTTCGCCCGCGGCGGTGCAGTTTGCGGTGCCGCTTCAGGGAAAATCGGTCAGCAGCATCACGGTGACAAAGGACGGCAGAGCCTACGCGCTTGCCTCCGGCACCGACTATTTCACCACCGGAGAGGGCATTATGCTCTCGAAGGACGCGCTCTCGCGCTACAAGGTCGCAGGCGCGTGCACGGTCTACACGGCGGCGCTTTCGGATAACTCCATCTGGCTGCTCGCGGCGGACTGTATATAAGGATAAAAAGGGGAGGGGCAGTGCTTCTCCTCTTTTTTTGTGAGCAGCGATGTTACGGAATTACGCAAACCTACTTGCATTTTATAAGGTTTTCGAGTAAACTATATTTTAGGAAAACAGCATGAGGAGTGTGGAGCATGGAAGTACAGAAATATAAGCGCGTGCTGATCAAAATCAGCGGCGAAGCCCTTGCGGGCGACAAGCATTTCGGTCTGAACTTTGACGTCATCGGCCCGGTATGCGATGTGATCAAGAAATGTAACGAGGAAGGCTGCGAAATCGGCATTGTAGTCGGCGGCGGCAACTTCTGGCGCGGCGTCAAGGACGGCGGCGGCAAGATGGAGCGCACCCGCGCGGACCATATGGGTATGCTCGCGACCACCATCAACGCACTGGCGCTTCAGGACGCGCTCGAGCAGCGCGGCGTAGACGTCCGTGTACAGACCGCCATCGAGATGAACAAGATCGCCGAGCCGTACATCCGCTCGCGCGCGACCCGTCATCTGGAAAAGGGCCGTGTCGTGATCTTCGGCTGCGGCACCGGCTGCCCGTTCTTCTCGACCGACACCGCAGCGGTTCTGCGTGCGGCTGAGATCGGCGCGGACGTTATCCTGCTGGCGAAGAATGTAGACGGCGTATACGACTCCGACCCGGCCGTCAACCCGAACGCGAAGAAGTATGACCAGCTGTCCTACATGGACGTACTCAATCAGGGTCTCGGCGTTATTGACTCGACCGCGACCTCGCTGTCGATGGACAACCATATCCCGATTCTGGTATTCGCGCTTTCCGACCCCGAAAATATTTATCGTGCCGTGAGCGGTGAGAAGATCGGCACGCTCGTAGAGGAGGCAAAATAATGAAAGAACAGCTCAAGGCCCACGAGACAAAAATGCAGAAAACGCTCGACGTACTGGCAAAGGAACTGGCAGCAGTCCGCGCCGGCCGCGCGAACCCGGCAGTTCTCGACAAGATCACCGTAGAGTACTACGGTGCGCCGACTCCGCTCAACCAGGTAGCGGCTATCTCCACCCCGGACCCGCGCACGCTCGCGGTTCAGCCGTGGGACGGCTCGGTGCTCAAGGCGATCGAGAAGGCGATTCAGGTTTCCGACCTCGGCATCAATCCGCAGAACGACGGCAAGCAGATCCGTCTGTCTTTCCCGCCGCTGACCGAGGAGCGCCGCAAGGAGCTTATCAAGGGCGTGTCCAAGACCGGCGAGGAGGCCAAGGTTGCGCTGCGCAACATCCGCCGCGACGCGCTGGATAAGTTCAAGGCTGCGCAGAAGAAGAGCGAAATCACCGAGGACCAGCTGCACGAGGGCGAAGACAAGATGCAGAAGCTGACCGATAAGTACGTCAAGGAAGTTGACGCCATGGTCGCAAAGAAATCCAAGGAACTGGCAGAGGTTTAAGTTCTGCACACCGGCAGAAATGCGCCGGCTTATGTTGAAAAAAGTTTTGGGGGCGGCGGGTATGCCGCCCCTTTGCGTGGAGGAAACAGCTTGGGATTACTGTTCAAAAAGAAGGATAAAACCGCCTCTGCGGCGGAGAGGCGCCCCGTTCCGCGTCATATCGCGGTCATCATGGACGGCAACGGCCGCTGGGCGAAAAAGCGCGGTCTGCCGCGCAAGGCCGGTCACAAGGTCGGCGCGGAGACCTTCCGCACGATCGCGACCTACTGCAAGGACATCGGCGTAAAATACTTCACCGTTTATGCGTTCTCGACCGAAAACTGGAAGCGGCCGCAGGACGAGGTGGACGCGCTGATGAACCTGTTCCACGCGTACCTCAAGGAGGCGGCGGAGACCATGTTCGAGCGCGGCGTCGCGGTGCGCGTGCTGGGCGACCTCAGCGTGCTGCCGGAGGACATCCGGGCGCAGATTGCAGAAGTCGATGAAATCGCGGACCGGCTCGGCCCGGACGCCGCGACCGCATCGCTCTGCATCAACTACGGCGGCCGCGACGAGATCAAGAACGCCGTCCGCGCGATTGCACAGCAGGTGAAAAACGGCGAAATTCAGCCGGAGGACATCACCGAGGACACCATCGGCGCGAACCTCTACACGGCGCATATGCCCGACCCCGACCTCATCATCCGTCCCTCGGGCGAAATCAGAACATCGAACTTCCTGCTCTGGCAGTCGGCATATTCGGAATATTACTTCACCGATGTGCTGTGGCCGGACTTCAAGACGAGCGACCTGGACGCGGCAATCGACAATTTCAACAGCAGAAACCGCCGCTTCGGCGGCGTCTGATACGCATAGACCTCGAAACTGGTGATAAAAATATGAAAGCAAGAGTGTTATTCGGCGTGTTCGGCTTTATTTTTGTGCTGCTCGCGCTGTATGTTTTCCCGCCCATCATTCTGGAGGCGATAGTCGCGGCGCTGTGCGTCTTTGCGACCTATGAGGTGCTCGGCTCGACAAAGCTCGTGCACAACCGGCTGGAGCTGCTGCTCGCAATGCTGGTGTCGCTCGGCCTCGCGGTCGGCCACTTTACTGTGCTGCCGCTCGACCTCATCGACGTCATGCAGGGGCTTGTGTTCGTCATGCTCGTCGGCTCGTTTGCCATCGAGCTGAAATTCCATGACAACATGAAGGTCTCGCAGGTGGCGTGGGCGTTTTTCGGCGCGCTTCTCGTGCCGTACCTGCTGCTCAGCCTGCTGCGCATTTTCCAGATGAACTACCATCACGGCCCGTTCATCGTGCTGCTGCCGCTGCTTGCGGCGTGGGGCGCGGACACCTGTGCGCTGTTCGCCGGAATGTTCTTCGGCAGGCATAAGCTCGCGCCGGTCGTCAGCCCGAAAAAGACGGTCGAGGGCGCTATCGGCGGCGTGATCGGCGGTGCGGTCCTCGTGCTGCTCGCGGCGCTCATCATGAACGCAACGCTGAAGCTCGGTCTGCCGCTCTGGGCGGCGGTCGTGCTCGGCGCGTGCGGCGCCATTCTGGGCGAAATCGGCGACCTGTCGTTCTCGGTCATCAAGCGCCAGACCGGCATCAAGGACTACGGCCATATCTTCCCCGGCCACGGCGGCGTGCTCGATAGATTCGACAGCGTTATTTTCGTTGCGCCGTTCGCGGAGATTTTATTCCGCATAATCTGGTAACATTGTGTTTCCGGTTTCAGACAGCAGCCCACCCTACGGTTTTCGCTGAAATCGGATAAATAGGAGTAACTACATGAAAAAGATTGCGATTTTAGGAAGTACGGGTTCGATCGGCACGCAGACGGTCGATATTCTGCCTTCGATCGACGCTGAGGTTGTCGCTCTGACGACCAACCGGCGCATAGACTTGCTTGAGGAGCAGGCGCGTGCCCTGCATCCGAAAATGGTATGCGCGTTCGACGAAAACGCGGCGAAAACCCTGAAAACAAAGCTCGCGGACACGGGCATCCGGGTGCTGACCGGCATGGACGGCCTCATAGAGTGCGCCTCGGCAAGCGGCGCTGACATCGTTGTGACCGCCGTTGTGGGCATGGTCGGCCTGCTGCCGACGCTCGCGGCCATCGACGCGGGAAAGGACATCGCCCTCGCGAACAAGGAAACGCTCGTCTGCGCGGGCGGCATCGTCATGGAGGCGGCGCGGAAAAAAGGCGTGCGCATCCTGCCGGTGGACTCCGAGCACTCGGCCATTTTCCAGTGCGTGCAGGCGGCGAACGGCAACCCCATTTCGAAAATCCTGCTCACCGCGTCGGGCGGCCCGTTCTTCGGGAAAAAGTTCGAAGAAATGCGCGGCATGACGCGCGAACAGGCGCTTGCGCACCCGAACTGGTCGATGGGCGCGAAGATCACCATCGACTCCGCGACCATGATGAACAAGGGCCTTGAACTCATCGAGGCGATGTGGCTGTACGACCTGCCGCCCGAGGACATCGAGATCGTTGTCCACCGCGAGAGCATCGTGCACTCCGCCGTGGAGTTCGCGGACGGCGCGGTCATCGCGCAGCTCGGTCTGCCGGATATGCGTCTGCCCATTCAGCTGGCGCTGACGTGGCCGGAGCGCGTTCCGTGCAAGGTGCCGCGCATGTCGCTCGCAGAGGTCGCGAAGCTGACGTTCTTCGCCCCGGATTACGAGGCGTTCCCGGCGCTGAATCTCGCGAAGCACGCCGCCTCCCTCAAGGGCGACCGCGGCGCGGTGCTCAACGGCGCGAACGAAGCGGCGGTCGGTCTGTTCCTGGACGGAAAAATCGGCTTCACCGAAATCGCGGAGCGCGTATCGCACGCCCTCGACAGCATTCCGTACAAGAAGGACGTTACGCTCTATGATGTGCTCGCCGCGGACAAGGCGGCGCGTGAGCTGGTGCTGCGCTGAGGCGTAACCCGGAAAGGAGACAGCTTTGCAGGTCATTTCAATCATTCTGGCGATTTTAGCCTTCGGCGTGCTGGTTATCGTGCATGAATTCGGCCATTTCATCACCGCGAAGCGCGGCGGCGTGCAGGTCAACGAATTCTGGATCGGCATGGGCCCGACCATTCTCAAGCACGAGCACGGCGGCACGCTCTACTGCCTGAAGCTGCTGCCGTTCGGCGGAGCGTGCGTCATGGAGGGCGAGGACGGCGAAAGCGAAAACGAGCACGCCTTCGGCAAGGCGCGTCTGCGCCGCCGCATCCTCATCGTAGCGGCAGGTGCGCTGATGAATTTCGCCATCGGTCTGCTCATTCTGGTGTTTGCAGTGCAGCCGACCGGACGCAGCGGCTACGTCATTCCGACCGTCCGGAGCATCGACGCGGGCAGCTCGGTGCTGGAGGGCGGCATGCAGGGGGGCGACGAAATCCTGAGCATCGACGGCTTCCGCCTGCTCGTGCGGAGCGACCTCAACGTTGCGCTCGCGAGCAGCCAGACGACCTCGCACGAGGTCAAGGTGCGCCGGGACGGCCGGACGGTCGTGCTCGAAAACGTGCTGTTTGAGGCGCGGGTGGACGACGGCGAGGGCGGCAAACGCATCGGCATCACGTTCGCGGAAGCGCCTGCAACGCTTGCGTTCCGCATCAAATATGCGGTGCTGACCGCGCTCGACGACGCGCGTCTGGTCTGGGTCAGCCTCGGCCAGCTCATCGGCGGACGGTACGGTGTGAACGACCTTTCGGGCCCGGTCGGCGTGGCGTCCACCATGGCGGCGACCGCGCAGGTCAACATCCGCGCGTTTTTGCAGCTCGTGGCGTTCATCTCCATCAATCTCGGCGTGATGAACCTGCTGCCGCTGCCGGCGCTCGACGGCGGCCGTCTGGTGTTCCTCTTCATCGAGGGCATACGGCGCAAGCCCGTGCCGCCGAAGTACGAGGGACTGGTGCACGCGGCGGGACTCATGCTGCTGCTCATGCTCATGGTCTACGTCACGGGACAAGATATTCTGCGCCTGCTGACGGGAAAAATGTAAAGGCAATACCGCCGCAGCTTTCATTGTGCGGTATTGCCTAAGAACAGGGGGTGCAAAACGTAAACAGGCGTTCTGCGCCCTCATTCAGTTATAAAGAGGGATAGATATGAAACAGACAAAACAGATAAGAGTCGGAAATGTTTTAGTCGGCGGCGGCGCGCCCATCGCCATCCAGTCCATGACGAACACGGATACCCGCGACGCGAAAGCAACGCTTGCGCAGATTCACGCACTGGCGGAGGCCGGCTGCGACATCGTGCGCTGTGCCGTGCCGGACAAAGCGGCGGCGGAAGCGCTGCGCGAGATCTGCGCAGGCTCGCCCCTGCCGGTCGTGGCGGACATTCACTTTGACTACCGTCTGGCGCTTGCCGCCATCGAGGCAGGCGTGGACAAGATCCGCCTGAACCCCGGCAACATCGGCGGCGCGGACCGCGTGCAGGCGGTCGTGGGGGCGGCAAAGGAGCGCGGTCTGCCCATCCGCATCGGCGTAAACTCCGGCTCGGTCGAGAAGCACATCCTCGAAAAGTTCGGCGGCCCGACCCCGGAGGCTATGGTCGAGAGTGCGCTCTACCACGTAAAGCTCTTAAACGACTGCGATTTCGATGACATCTGCATCTCCATCAAGTCCTCGTCCGTGCCGAACACCATGCAGGCGTATCTGCTTGCGAGCGAAAAGACCAACTATCCGCTCCATCTCGGCGTGACCGAGGCCGGCACGGAGTACATGGGCACCATCAAGTCGGCGGCCGGCATCGGTGGTCTGCTCGCGCTCGGCGTGGGCGACACCATCCGCGTTTCGCTGACCGATGACCCGGTCAAGGAGGTTCACGCCGCGAAGGCCATCCTGCGTGCGGTGGGCCGCGCCGAGGAGGGCATCAACGTCGTTTCCTGCCCGACCTGCGGACGCACGCGCATCGACCTTATCGGCATCGCGAAGGAGGTCGAGCGCCGCTGCGCCGAAATCCACGGCCGCAAGCTCAAGGTCGCGGTCATGGGCTGCGTGGTCAACGGCCCCGGCGAGGCGCGAGAGGCCGACCTCGGCATTGCGGGCGGCGACGGCGAGGGACTCATCTTCCGCCGCGGCGAAATCCTCCGCAAGGTGCCGCAGGAGCGCCTCGTGGACGAGCTTATGGACGAAATTGCACATTTTGAAGGAGAATAATCTGTGGCAGCCAAGCTGATAGATGTTTTTAACAACTGTAAATGTGTCAGAGAGGAGCAGCATCTTGCCGCGGGCGAGGTGCGCTCTCTCGCATTCGGCGATAACCGTTCGGTGATGGTGGTCGAGCTGGGTCTGCACGAGGTCGTGCGGCGCGACGCCATGGCGAAGGTGGAAAAGCAGCTGGCTCGTCAGTACGGCCTTGACCGCGTGTGCATCGAGCCGCGCTACGAGATGGAGGGCGAGCTTTCGAGGGAGTACATCTGCTCGCTCTATGACGATATGGCGGCACGTATGCCCTCGGCACGCGGTCTGCTCCATTCGGACAACTGGGAGTTCGCGGACGGTGCGCTGCATATCCCGATGGACTCCATCTGCGAAAAGCATTTCGAAACTGCGCTGCGCCATCTGGAGGCGCGAATCCGCCGGGAAACCGGCCGCACCTGCCCTGTGCACGCCGTGCCGCTCGAAAGCGCGGATGCCGTGCCCGTGAAGGAAGAGGAAAAGGAGCGCGCCGAGCTTCTGCACAAGGCTGTGGAAAAGGCGGCGCACGAGAGCCAGAGCGAGCCGAAGCCGAAAAAGCAGACGCGCGCGCCCCGTGCCGAGACTCCGGCATATCAGCGCCCGAAAACCGAGAAGGTGCGCGAGGACGACCTCGTGTTCGGCAAGCTCATTCAGGACCCCATCGTTTCGGTCAACGAGGCCATCGCCGCCTACGACATGGTGACCATTCAGGGCGAGGTCTTTTTCACCGAGCACAAGGAGATCCACAGCAAGAAAACCGGCAAGGACTACGTGAAAATCGCCTTCGACATCACCGACCGCACCAATTCCGTGCGCGTTTCCAAGTTCCTCGCCGCCGACAAGGCAGGGGACACGGCCTCCCTCATTAAAAAGGGTCTGTACTGCACCGTGCAGGGCAAGATGGTGTTCGACACCTACGCCCGCGAGATGGTGCTCGAGCCGACCGGCATCGTCAAGGCGAAAAAGCCCGAGCGCAAGGACACCTATGACGGCATGAAGCGCGTTGAGCTGCATCTGCACACCAATATGTCCGCGATGGACGGCATGAGCAGCACGGCGTCGCTTCTCTGCCGCGCGGCGAAGTGGGGACACCGCGCCATGGCCATCACCGACCACGGCGTTGCGCAGGCGTTTCCCGAAGCGCTCCACGCACAGGAGGGCAAGCAGAAGGACATCATCGGGGACATGAAGATCATTTACGGCATCGAGGCGTACTACGTCAACGACGCGGACAGCCTGTCTGTCGTGCGCGGACGCAGCACCGAGCCGCTCGACGGCACGTTCATCGTCTTTGACCTTGAAACCACCGGCCTCAACCCGGCGAACGAGGAGATCACCGAAATCGCCGCCGTGCGCATGGTCGGGGGCGAGCTGCGCGACTCGTTCCAGACCTACGTCAATCCGCACAAGCCTATCCCGGCGGAGATCACCGAGCTGACCGGCATTTCGGACGAAACGGTTGCGGACGCGCCCGACCTCGACGAGGCGGTGCCGAAGTTCCTCGAATGGGCAGGGGAGGGACAGTATCCCCTCGTCGCGCACAACGCAGGCTTCGATATGGGTTTTCTGCGGACGGCGTGCAAGCGCCTCGGCATCGAGCGGGACTTTACGAGCATCGATACCCTCGAAATGAGCCGCCTGATGCTGCCGCACCTGCATAAATTCAAGCTGAACATTCTGGCGAAGGAATTACAGGTCGGCCCGTTCGAGCACCACCGCGCAAGCGAGGACGCCGCCGTTCTGGGACGGATTTTCGTCAAGCTGTCGGCGCGGCTCCGGGACGAGATGCACGCGGTTACGACCGCCGACATCAATCCGGTGCTCGCCGCGACGACCGACCGCAAAAACAAGCTGAAAAACCTGCCGCGCTACCATTTCATCATTCTCGTGAAAAATCAGGCCGGTCTGCGCAATCTGTACCAGCTTATTTCCAAGAGCTTTCTCGAATATTACAACAAGCGCCCCATCATGCCGCGCAGCGAGCTGATACGCCACCGCGAGGGACTGATCTTCGGCTCGGCGTGCGAGGCGGGCGAGGTGTTCCGCGCACTCACCAAGGGCGCGGAGTGGGACGAAATAAAGCGCCTCGCGGAGTTCTACGACTACCTCGAAATCCAGCCCATCGGCAACAACAACTTCATGATTGCGAAGGGGCTCGCGAAGGACGAAGAGCAGCTGCGCGACTGGAACCGCGATATTCTGCGCCTTGCGGACGAGCTCGGCAAGCCGTGCTGCGCGACCGGCGACGTTCACTTCCTCGAACCTGAGGACGAGGCGTTCCGCCGCATCCTGATGGCCGGTCAGGGCTTCTCGGACGCGGACAATCAGGCGCCGCTCTACCTCAAGAGCACGGACGAGATGCTGCGTGAGTTCTCCTATCTCGGCGAGGACCGCGCCTACGAGGTCGTAGTAAAGAACACCAACATGATAGCGGATATGTGCGACGTTATCCGCCCGGTGCCGCGCGAGAACTATCCGCCGCACATCGACGGCTGCGAGGACGACCTGCGCAATATGTGCTACGACAAGGCAAAGCGCATCTACGGCGACCCGCTCCCCGAGCAGGTGCAGGCGCGGCTCGACCGTGAGCTGAACTCCATCATCGGCAACGGCTACGCCGTCATGTACATCATCGCGCAGAAGCTCGTTACCAAGTCGCTCGCGGACGGCTATCTGGTCGGCTCGCGAGGTTCGGTCGGCTCGTCGCTCGCGGCGTTCATGTCGGACATCACCGAGGTAAACTCGCTCGCGCCGCACTATCTCTGCCCGGACGACAAGTACATCGAGTGGCACGAGGATTACTCCTGCGGCGTGGACCTGCCGGATAAAATCTGCCCGAAATGCGGCAAGCCGCTCACCAAGCAGGGCTTCAACATCCCGTTCGAAACCTTCCTCGGCTTCGAGGGCGACAAGGTGCCGGATATCGACCTGAACTTCGCCGGCGAGTATCAGTCGCGCATTCACTGGTACACGGGCGAGATCTTCGGCCACGACCATGTGTTCCGAGCGGGAACCATCGGTACGGTCGCGGAAAAGACCGCCTACGGCTACGTCAAGAAATACATGGACGAGCGCGGCATCGAGTGCTCGCGTGCCGAGGAGAACCGCCTCGCGGCCGGCTGCACGGGCGTGCGCCGCACCTCGGGTCAGCATCCGGGCGGCGTCGTTGTCGTGCCGAAGGAAATCGAAATTTACGACGTCTGTCCGGTGCAGCATCCGGCGGACGACCCGGATTCCGACATCATCACCACCCACTTCGAGTATCACTCCATCGACGCGAACCTCTTAAAGCTCGACGAGCTGGGTCACGATGACCCGACCATGATCAAGCACCTCGAAAACCTCACGGGCATCAACGCGCAGAACATCCCGCTCGACGACCCGGAGACCATGAGCCTGTTCCACTCGTGCAAGGCGCTGCGCTACAAGGGCGAAAACCCGGACACCGATCCCATCCTGGGCGACCTCGGCTGCGTGGCGGTGCCCGAGTTCGGCACGAAATTCGTGCGCGGCATGGTAAAGGAAACCCATCCGTCCACCTTCGCGGAACTGGTTTCGATCTCCGGTCTGTCCCACGGCACGGACGTATGGCTCGGCAACGCCGCGGAGCTTGTGCGCAAGGGCATCCCGCTGTCCGGCTGCATCTGCTGCCGAGACGACATCATGAACTATCTGATCTTGCAGGGCGTAAAGCCGAAGCTGTCGTTCAAAACGATGGAGTCCGTCCGAAAGGGCAAGGGCCTGACCGAGGAAATGGAAGCCGCGATGAACGAGCAGCACGTGCCCGAATGGTACATCGATTCCTGCAAGAAGATCAAGTATATGTTCCCGAAGGCGCACGCGGTCGCCTACGTCATGATGGCGTTCCGCATCGCGTGGTTCAAGGTACATAAGCCGCTCGCGTTCTATTCGGCGTACTTCTCGGTCCGCGCGAAGGGCTTTGACGCCTCCTGCATGGTCAAGGGCGACAAGGTCTGCCTCGACAAAATCGCGGAGCTAAAGCAGAAGGACCGCGACAAGACGATTTCCGCCGCCGAAAAGGATATGATGACAACGCTCGAGGTCTGCCACGAGTTTTACCGCCGCGGCTTTACCTTTGAGCCGATGGACGTCTATACCTCGGACGCGACGCGCTTCCTCGTCACGGAAAACGGACTTATTCCGCCGTTTACCTCCATGCCGGGCATCGGCGAGCAGGCGGCGCAGAGCATCGTCGAGGAGCGCAAGAACGGCAAGTTCCTCTCGGCGGAGGAAATGATCATCCGCTGCCCCAAGGCGTCCAAGGCGGTCGTCGAGCTGCTCGACCAGATCGGCGCCCTCGGCTCCATGCCGAAAACCACGCAGATGAGCCTGTTTTAAGAGTTGAGAGAGCGCGGGATGCCCTCAGCCTGCCGCAAGCATAGAGTTTAGAGAGGAGAATGACCTATGGCAAAGTACGAAAAGCATCTGACGGGAAATT